>Ga0207667_10000073_pt1 | contig 174391 bp, 162 predicted proteins | sample KBSCornC52_FD_184301 | JGI IMG/M metagenome (GOLD analysis project Ga0207667, IMG submission 184301) | Corn rhizosphere microbial communities from Kellogg Biological Station, Michigan, USA - KBS Corn C5-2 (SPAdes) (version 2) | ecosystem: Host-associated > Plants > Roots > Rhizosphere > Soil ... | reverse complement strand
AGGAGAAGAGGCCATGTCTCGCAACACATTGAACACCCTGAAGGAATTCCCGATTTCCGGTTCCAAGAAGGGCAAGTTCTACTCCCTGCCCGCCCTGCAAAAGTCGCTGGGCGTGAATATCTCGCGCCTGCCGGTGTCCATCCGTATCGTGCTGGAATCGGTGCTGCGTAACTGCGATGGCCAGAAGGTCACCGAAGAACACGTCAAGCAACTGGCCAACTGGGGCGCCAAGGCTGCCCGCGTGGATGAGATCCCCTTCGTGGTGGCCCGTGTGGTGCTGCAGGACTTCACCGGCGTGCCGCTCTTGGCCGACCTGGCCGCCATGCGCAACGTCGCCAGCAAGCTGGGCAAGAACCCCAAGAACATCGAACCGCTGGTCCCGGTGGACCTGGTGGTGGACCACTCGGTGCAGATCGACCACTTCCGCGAGAAGAAGGCCCTGGACCTGAACATGAAGCTGGAATTCTCGCGCAACAACGAGCGCTACCAGTTCATGAAGTGGGGCATGCAAGCCTTCGACACCTTCGGCGTGGTGCCCCCGGGCTTCGGCATCGTCCACCAGGTCAACCTGGAATACCTGGCGCGCGGCGTGCACAACAAGACCGGCGTCTACTACCCTGACACCCTGGTCGGCACCGACTCCCACACCACCATGATCAACGGCATCGGCGTGGTCGGCTGGGGCGTGGGCGGCATCGAAGCCGAAGCCGGCATGCTGGGCCAGCCGGTCTACTTCCTGACCCCGGACGTGGTCGGCGTGAACCTGACCGGCGCCCTGCGCGAAGGCGTCACCGCCACCGACCTGGTGCTGACCATCACCGAACTGCTGCGCCAGACCAAGGTCGTGGGCAAGTTCGTCGAATTCTTCGGTGAAGGCACCGAATCGCTGTCGCTGACCGACCGCGCCACCATCGCCAACATGGCGCCGGAATACGGCGCCACCATGGGCTTCTTCCCGGTCGACGACGCCACCATCGACTACTTCAAGGGCACCGGCCGCACCAAGGCCGAAATCGACGCCTTCGAAGCCTACTTCAAGGCGCAAGGCCTGTACGGCGTGCCCAAGGCCGGCCAGATCGACTACACCCAGGAAGTCTCGCTGGACCTGGGCACCGTCGCCCCGTCGCTGGCTGGTCCCAAGCGTCCGCAAGACCGCATCGAGATCGGCAACGTCAAGTCCACCTTCTCGGACCTCTTCACCAAGCCGACCGCTGAAAACGGCTTCAACAAGAAGGCCGAAGACCTGACCGCGTCCTACAAGAACGCCGACGGCGTGGACCTGCACAACGGTGACGTGCTGATCGCCGCCATCACCTCCTGCACCAACACCTCCAACCCGAGCGTGCTGCTGGCCGCTGGCCTGTTGGCCAAGAAGGCCGTGGAAGCCGGCCTGAAGGTCGCTCCGCACATCAAGACCTCGCTGGCTCCTGGCTCGCGCGTGGTGACCAAGTACCTGGAAGCGGCTGGTCTGCTGCCTTACCTGGAAAAGCTGGGCTTTGGCGTCACCGCCTACGGTTGCACCACCTGCATCGGCAACGCTGGCGACCTGACCCCGGCCATGAACGAAGCCATCGTCAAGAACGACGTGGTGGCTGCCGCCGTGCTGTCGGGCAACCGCAACTTCGAAGCCCGTATCCACCCGAACATCCGCGCCAACTTCCTGGCTTCGCCGCCGCTGGTGGTGGCCTACGCCATCGCTGGCAACGTCACCCGCGACCTGATGACCGAACCGGTCGGCAAGGGCCGTGGTGGCAAGGACATCTACCTGGGTGACATCTGGCCGACCTCGCAAGAGATCGAAAAGCTGTTGAAGTTCGCCATGAACGCCAAGACCTTCAAGGAAAACTACGCCGATGTGAAGGGTGCACCGGGCAAGCTGTGGGAAGCCATCAAGGGCGTCGCCAAGGGCGAAGTCTACAACTGGCCGAGCTCGACCTACATCGCCGAGCCGCCATTCTTCGAGAACTTCAGCGAAGAGCCCAAGGCCGCTGCCACCGGCATCAGCGGCGCCCGCGCCCTGGGCGTGTTCGGCGACTCGATCACCACCGACCACATCTCCCCGGCCGGTTCCATCAAGGAATCCAGCCCGGCCGGCAAGTGGCTGCAAGCCAACGGCGTGTTGAAGGCTGACTTCAACTCCTACGGCTCGCGCCGTGGCAACCACGAGATCATGATGCGCGGCACCTTCGCCAACGTGCGTATCAAGAACCTCATGATTCCGGCCAAGGAAGACGGTTCGCGAGTGGAAGGCGGCATCACCATTCACCAGCCTTCCGGTGAAGAAATGTCGATCTACGACGCCGCCATGAAGTACGTGGCTGAAGGCACTCCGACCATGGTCTTCGGTGGCGAAGAGTACGGTACCGGCTCCTCCCGTGACTGGGCTGCCAAGGGCACCCAGCTGCTGGGCGTGAAGGCCGTGATCGCACGTTCCTTCGAGCGTATCCACCGTTCCAACCTGGTCGGCATGGGCGTGCTGCCGCTGCAGTTCCTGGGCAACGACAGCGTGCAGTCGCTGGGCATCACCGGTGAAGAAAGCTTCGACCTGAAGGGCCTGGAAGGCGAAATCAAGCCGCAACAGGAAGCCACCCTGGTGATCCATCGCAAGAACGGCGAGACCCAGGAAGTCAAGCTGCTGCTGCGCATCGATACCCCGATCGAAGTGGACTACTACAAGCATGGCGGCATCCTGCCGTTCGTGCTGCGTCAACTGCTGGCCGCCTAAGCAGAACAACGCAGGACCTCACCGCAGGCTTGCCCTGCGGTGCATGCAACAGTGAAAACGCCGGATTCGTCCGGCGTTTTTTATTGCCCTTTGGGCATGCACGCCCCGCCTGGTCGCTGACACTGCTGCCAAATCATCTACAATAGACGGTTCCGTTTCCACCGATTACAGATTGCCTACATGCGTCGTCCCGCCAAACGTTCCTCCTCCAAGCTTTCTGCCGACAGCCAGCACCTGGTGACCTTTGCGCAAGCCATTGCCCAGGCCTCCAGCCGGCTCGAAGAGCGGGCCTGGCTGAAACCCCTGGACGCCCTGCTCAACAAGCTGCTGCGCACCGGCCACCAGGGCTTGATCGACGCCGCCCTGGATCACCTCTTCAAGGCTGACCTGGACGCCTACGACGTGCTGATCGAAGCCGTCGAGGCCGGTAGCGAAGCCACCTCGCTGGAACACGAAGGCCAGGACTACGATGTGCAGCTGCTGGTCCTGCCGGTGCTGGCCTGGACCCGCTTCGCCATCGCCTCGGGCCCCATCGCCAGCGAGCTGTTGACGGCCATCGGCGCCCACCTGCACGCCCATGTGCTGGCCAAAGATGCGCGCCTGGCGCTGGCGCCGCCCCTGTTCTCCATCGAACAGCTGCCGCGCATGCACGCCGACGTCTTCGCCCTGACCCGCCAGATGGGCCAGACGGCGCTCAAGACCGGGCCGGTGCAGCTGCGCGGCGAACAGCCGCCCACCGCTGCCTTCCTGGCCGATACCCGCTACGTGATTGCCGCCGTGGTGGTGCCGGCCGGCGGCGCCCTGTTCCACTGGCAGGAAAGCGAACAGCAGAGCCACTTCTCGGCCAACAAGGCAGCCGCCTTCGAGGCCTGGAAACAGCAGGCTACGCCCCTGTTTACGCGCCTGCTGCCCGGCTGCAGCGTGGAGCTGCTGCTGCCGCAGGCCTACTTCTTCGGCTGCCGCGAAGCCGACAAGCGCATCCGCCCGGCCTCCATCCGCGCAGCGGACTACTTCCTGACCCAGACCCTGGACATCTCCTCGGCCGACCTGCACGCCAGCATCGGCGGCTTTTCCGAAGACATCAACGCCCAGATCGATGAATACCGCATCGGCTTTTCCATCGGCGGCGACCCTACCGTGGTCTATGGCACGGTATGGCCGCTCTACGAGCAGGAAAGCGGCGAAGACCTGCCCATGATGATCCCCGGCGGCGCAGGCCTGCTGGAGGGCTTGCCAGCCAGCCCGCTGCAGCAGATCCTGACGGTGCTGCGCGAATGCGGCATCGTCCACATCAAGCATCATGCCGAACGCTTCACGATGGAATTCTGCGATGATTGCGGCGCCCCGCTCTTCCCCGACCGCGAGGGCGAGCTGGTGCATGCCGAGATGCCGGAAGATACGCCCCCGCCAGTGGAGCACTTCCACTGAAGCACAGCGTCCCGTGCCGGCATGCACGGGGGGCAGCGCGCAATAAAAAAGGCATCCCCCTGACGGCGGATGCCTTTTTCTCTTTTGCATCGGACTATCAAGCCCGTTTTTCCAGCGCTGCCGAATGACGATAGCCGTCCGATCCGGGCTGCGTCTCCTCCGGATCCCTTGCTGCCGGCCTCCTGTGGATCAGGCTGCCAGCTTTTCGATCAGACCCATTTCGGCGCTGGACATCAGCTTGTCGATGTCCACCAGGATCAGCATGCGCTGTTCCAGGGTGCCCAGACCGATCAGGTAGTCGGAGTCGAAGGTGGTGCCCATCTCCGGCGCCGGCTTGATCTGCTCCTGGGTCAGGGTGATCACGTCCGAGACGCTGTCGACCACCATGCCCACGACGCGACCGCCGATGTTGAGGATGATCACGACCGTGAACTGGTCATAGGTCGGCTCGCCCAGCTGGAACTTGATGCGCATGTCCACGATGGGGACGATGATGCCGCGCAGGTTCACCACCCCCTTGATGAAGTCGGGCGAGTTGGCGATGCGGGTCACGGCTTCGTAGCCGCGGATTTCCTGAACCTTCAGAATATCGATGCCGTATTCTTCCTTACCCAGGGTGAAGGCAAGAAATTCGTTTCCGTTGCTGTCGGTCTTTTCGCCGAAGCCGGAAAGATTCTTGGATGCAGTGTCAGACATGTTGAGGCCCTTTAAAAATCAGGAAAATACAGATTCGTCATTCAGTTGGCGGCTGGATCGCAGCAAGGCTGCCACATCGACAATCAGGGCAACGCCGCCGTCGCCCAGAATAGTAGCACCGGAAATGCCAGCGACCTTCCGGTAGTTGGATTCCAGATTCTTGACAACGATCTGCTGTTGTCCGATCAGGTCATCCACGAAAAGTGCCGCCTTCTTCCCATCTGACTCCAAAATGACCACCAATCCTTGCGAGGGATCGGTGAATGAAGGTTCGATGTTGAAAATGTGATAAAGCGGAATCAGCGGCAGGTATTCTCCGCGTACGCGCAGCACCTGCCCCTGGCCGGAGATTTCCTTGATATCTTGCGCCAATGGCTGCAAAGATTCAACCACATATCCCAGCGGCAATATGTAGACTTCTTCGCCGATGCGGATCGACATGCCATCCAGGATGGCCAGCGTCAGCGGCAGCGAGATCGAAATGGTGGTGCCAAAGCCCTTGCTGGAGCGGATATCGACCGCCCCACCCATGGCCAGGATGTTGCGCTTGACCACATCCATGCCCACGCCGCGGCCGGAAACGTCGGTGACCTGCTCGGCGGTGGAAAATCCCGGCTCGAAGATGAGTTGCCAGACGTCGGCGTCGGAAAGGTTGTCGGTCACCGGCATGCCCTGCTGCTTGGCCTTGGCCAGGATCTTGTCGCGGTTCAGGCCGCCGCCGTCGTCGCTGACTTCGATGATGATGTTGCCGCCCTGATGCTCGGCCGACAACGACAGCGTACCGGCCTCGCTCTTGCCGCTGGCGCGGCGGGCGTCCGGCAACTCGATGCCGTGGTCGATGCTGTTGCGCACCAGGTGGGTGAGCGGATCGACGATGCGCTCGATCAAGCCCTTGTCCAGCTCGGTGGCGGCGCCGTGGGTGACGAATTCGACCTGCTTGCCCAGCTTGTGCGCCAGATCGCGCACCATGCGCGGGAAGCGCGAGAAGACGTAATCCATCGGCATCATGCGGATCGACATCACCGATTCCTGCAGATCCCGCGTATTGCGGCTCAACTGGCTGACGCTGTTGAGCAGGTGTTCGTGGGTCATCGGGTCCAGCTTGCCCACGCGCTGCTCGATCATGGCCTGGGTGATCACCAGTTCGCCCACCAGGTTGATGAGCTGGTCGACCTTTTCCACGCTGACCCGGATGGACGAGGACTCGTGGCCGGCGGCGGCCGCCGCGGCGGCCTTGGCCGCCTTCTTCTCGGCAGCGGCGTGTTCGGTCACGGCCAGCGGCGCATCCTCAGGATGCGGCTGGCTCAGGGTCTCGGCGTCTGGCTTTCTGGCGCGGATGTCCAGCGGCACGAAAGGCGCGAAGAAGCCGTATCCCTGCTCGCGTTCCTTGTCTTCGATGGCGGTATGGTTATCGAAGAAGCCGTAACCCTGGCTGCGTTCGCGCTCTTCCTGGGTCACGAAATTGTCGAAGAAGCCGTATCCGCGCTCCTGCTCGGTGGACGGCGCAGACTCGACCGCCTGCGAAATCTTGAGGTCGGCCACATTGACGATGAAGGCGCAGATGGCGACCACGTCATCGAGCGGCTCGGCCGTATCGAGGATGAAGACCCACTGCCCTTCGGGCGACTTGGTCTTCTCGATCTTGCCCAGCATGGCCAGCTCATCGGCCAGGGCTTCGGCATCCTTGTCGGCGATGACGGGCATCTCGATCCGGTAGCGGCGCACGCCGCCAGATGCCATCGGCGCGCTGGCCGCCGCTGCGGCGGCCTTGGCCGGCGCGGAGCTCTTGCCCTGCGACAGCGCTTCGAGCAGGCGGCGCACATCGGCCACCGCGCCCTGATCAACATCGGCCCCATGCTTGTGGCCGTCCAGCATGGACTTCAGTACATCCTTGGCCGCCAGGAAAGCATCCACATGTTCGGAGGTCAGAGCCATCTGGCCCTGGCGGATGCGGTCCAGCAGCGATTCCAGCACGTGCGTGACCTCGGCGATGTCCGTCAGACCGAAGGTCGAGGAGCCGCCCTTGATCGAATGGGCAGCACGGAAGACCGCATTGAGGTCCTCCGGATCCGGCGAGGCCACATTGACGGCCAACAACAGCTTTTCCATTTCGGCGAGGCCTTCCTCGGCCTCGTCGAAAAAGACCTGGAAAAACTGGCTCATATCAATGCTCATGCCTGGGCTCCATCCTGGATCAGTTCATATCGTTATTCTTGTCCTGGCAGATCAGCCAATCACCTTCCTGACCACTTCGGTCAGGCGCTGCGGATCGAAGGGCTTGACCAGCCAGCCATTCGCGCCGGCGGCCTTGCCCTTGGCCTTCATCTCGTCGCTGAATTCGGTGGTCAGCATGAGGATGGGCACGCGTGCATAGCTGGTCAGCTCGCGCAAGGAGCGGATCAGCGTCAGGCCATCCATGCGCGGCATGTTCTGGTCGGTCAGAACCAGGTCGAAGGTCTGCGACTTGGCCTTTTCCAGCGCATCCACCCCGTCAACAGCCTCGGTGACGTTGTAACCCGCGGCCTTCAGACTGAATACCACCATCTGACGCAGTGACCCGGAATCATCTACTGCGAGAATCGTTTTGGACATCGTTACTCCCTGTTTCTTCAATAAGGCTCATGCGCTCTCGCATTATGCCGCACCCTTGGCTTCGGTCCTACTGATGAGCATGGACCGAAATGACCTAGTTCAAGCTTGTCCCACTCAGAACAACTCGATGTCGCCACTTTCCATGCGCGTCTGGCGCACAGCCTTCCACAATCCGCTGTCCAGCACCGTCAGGCGCTCTTCCATCGCCTGCACCGTGCTGGCCAGCAGCTCCTGCAATTCATCGTTGCTCTGCCCCTGCTCCGGGACGATCTCGAAGCTGTTGGCGCTCAACACACCCAGCGCTTCGCGCAGTCCGATCACGCGGCGCACGATACGCTCCAGCAACTGGCTGGTCATGTCCTGGAACTGCAGGCCGGTGACGGCCGCATTGACGTAATGACTGACCTGCCCCTGGGTATCCTTCAACTGCTCGATGCTCTCGCTGTTGATCTCGCCGCTGCCATTCATCAGGCCTTCGAGGATGGTCTGCTGCATCTGGACCGCACGATGCAGCTCCATGAAGCTGGTGCCGAGCTTGCCGATGGCTTCGCCCAGCAGGATGTTGGTCTGCACCAGGTCCGACTCGACTTCCGTCAGCTGACGGCTGCCGCCACTGGCAGTATCGAGCAACAAGCGCTTGAGCTCCTGCAGCATGGTCTTGGTCGGCATATCCGGCTCTCTTCCCTTGTTCAAATGGAAAACACGTAGATCAATTCCGTGCAGGGACACTGAGGCCCTGCTGCACATCGCCATCGGTGGCGTCGGTGGGGACGTTGAGCGATCCGCTGTCCTTCTCCACCATTTCCTCGGCCTTCTTGTTCATGACGATGATGCTGATGCGGCGGTTGATCGGGTTGAACGGATCTTCCTTGTCCAGCAGCACCGCCGACGACAGGCCCACCACCCGCAATACCTTGGATTCATCCATGCCGCCGATGATCAGCTCGCGCCGCGAGGCATTGGCGCGGTCAGCCGACAGCTCCCAGTTGCTGTAGCCCTTCTCGCCCTTGGAATAAGGGGTTGCATCAGTGTGGCCGGACAGGCTGATCTTGTTGGGCACATCGTTGAGGGTACGGCCGATCTCGTGCAGGATTTCCTTGGTGTAGGGCTGCAACTGCGCGCTGGCCAGGGCAAACATGGGACGGTTCTTTTCGTCCACGATCTGGATGCGCAGGCCCTCGGAGGTGATATCGATCAACAGCTGGTTCTTGAACTGCTTGAGCGTGGGATTGGAATCGATCGCCTTTTCCAGTCGCGACTTCAGTTCTTCCAGCCGGGTGCGCTCCATCTTTTCCAGCTCTTGCTGGGCCTGCTTGAGGCTCTGCTTGCGCGCGGTGACATCGGTCTCGCCCTTGCGCAGCTGGCCGTCCGTGCGGGTCAGGTCCTTGCCGCCGCCAGGCAGCACGGTATTGGCGTCGCCACTGCCGGAACCGCCGGCCATAGCCACCTTCAGCGGCGTCTTGAAGTATTCGGCGATGCCGTTCAAGTCACCCTTGGCGGTGGAGCCCAGCAGCCACATCAGCAGGAAGAACGCCATCATCGCCGTGACGAAGTCGGCGTACGCAATCTTCCAGGCGCCGCCATGGTGACCACCGCCGCCCTTCTTGATGCGCTTAACGATTATGGGACGTAGCCCTTCGTCGGCCATGCCTTACTCCTGCTTCAATGCTGTAGATGTGTATCGGTCTGCCGCCAGTGGATGCATTACTTGCCCCTGGCTTGCTTGACGTGTTCTTCCAGCTCCAGGAAGGTCGGACGTTCGGTCGAGAACAGGACCTTGCGGCCGAATTCGATCGACAGCGCCGGCGCATAGCCATTGAGGCTGGCCAGCAGGGTCACCTTGACGCACTGGTAGATCTTGGTCGATTCGTGCAGCTTCTGTTCCAGGAGGCTGGAGAGCGGACCGACGAAGCCGTAGGCCAGCAGAATACCGAGGAAGGTACCCACCAGCGCGTGCGCGATCAGCATGCCCAGCTCGGAGGGCGGGATACCCACCGACTCCATGGTGTGGACCACGCCCATGACCGCCGCCACGATACCGAAGGCCGGCATGCCGTCGCCCAGCTTGGCGATGCAATGGACCGGGATCTCACCCTCGTGGTGGTGGGTCTCGATTTCGTTGTCCATCAGGTTTTCGATCTGGAAGGCATCCATGTTGCCCGACACCATCAGACGCAGGTAGTCGGTCATGAATTCGATCAGGTGATGGTCAGCCAGCACGCCAGGGTACTTGCTGAAGATGGGGCTGCTCTCAGGTTCTTCGATATCGCCTTCGATCGACATCAAGCCTTCCTTGCGGGACTTGGTGAGGATCTCGAAGAGCAGCGCCATGAGCTCCATGTAGAGCGCCTTGGTGTAGGTGGAGCCCTTGAACACAGTCGGCAGGGCCTTCAGCGTGGCCTTGATCGCCTTGCCGTTGTTACCGACCAGAAAGGCGCCCCCCGCGGCGCCGCCGATCATGAGCAGTTCGATTGGCTGGAACAGCGCCCCCAGGTGCCCACCCGCCATGGCAAAACCGCCGAAGACGGACGCCATGACCACGATATATCCAATGATGACTAACAAGTGCCTACTCCCGTCCCTGTGGCGTTGAGTGTATTTTCACGTTCATCAGATTACAGGTATTCCAATCAAGCAAATGAGGGAATACATATCCGAAAAACGCTCTTCCTTTTTGATTTACGGTCGAAGATGGGCAAACTTGAGACGTTACGTCTCGCTGCCCCTCCCCCGGCCATCGGAACATCCGCTACATCCGCCAGCCATGCAACACCGGCCCGCCCCCTTCTGGCTGGATCACCACATCCGGCGTCGCGCCCGGAATATGGAATTCATAGCTTAGCAACAGGGAGCCGGGCCGCATCTCGGCATGCGCCTTGCGCCACAGCGCCACCATCGCGGCGGGCGAGAGGTAGGCAAAAATCACGTCGTAGTCAGCAAAATCGAGTAACAGGTAATCACCCCGCACGAAACTGCAGCGATGCCGCCCCAGCGTGGCGCGCAAGCGGCTGACCAGCCAGGGCAAGGGGGCGATCTCGATGCCGATGAATTCGCTGTCGGGACGCCGGCGCGCCAGGTCCAGCACCGCGCCGCCCAGGCCGCTGCCGATATCCAGGAAGCGGATCGCCCGGTCTGCCGGCAACAAGCCCGCTACCGCATCCCACGCCGCCTGCCCCGAGGGGTAGAACGGCACCTGGCTGCGGAAGGTAGACCAGAACAGCAGCAGCATGAACAGGAATACCGCGAGGAACAACCACGAAGGCAAATGCAGACGCGCCACCCCCAGCGCCGCCAGCGGAAACACCAGCAGGATCACCCACCACCAGACCGCCATGCGACGCAGGCGCGCGGCCAATGCGGCCAGTACGCCGTGCAGCAGGGAAATCTCGATAGGGGAAAAAGCCGACAGGCCCATGCGCTGGCACAGCACATCGATCAGGTTGGCCCCGATCAGGCCCAGCACAAACAGCAACAGTGCCTGAATGGCCGGCGCCTGCCGCAGCGGACGGCGGCGCGCGCCGACGTGGTTCTGGTGTTCGGACATCAGTTCAAACGGCCCCTATTGCGGAGGCGACCTGCCGGGGCCGTTGCAATGCGCAGCTCCCTCAGGCGACCGCGGCCAGCGGCACAGCCACGGGTGCAGCCAGCGGCCTTGCCGCTTCCGCCAAGCCCAGCACCACGGCGTCCTTGGCCTTCTTGGTCTTGCCAGCGCGCGAGGGCATGTGGCACAGACCGCACAGGTAATCCTGATGCAGATCCAGACGATGCACGACGAAGTGGCCATTGCACTTGCAGCAGGGCGTGGTCATGAGCATCTTGCTTTCGAAGAAGCGCACCAGCGTCCATGCACGGGTCAGCGAGAGCACCGGTTCGCCAGCGTCGTTCTGGCCGACCTGTTCCAGATAGAGCTTGTAGGCCTTCATCACGGCTTCGATGCCACTGATGCGCGCATGCTCCACCAGGTAACGGTGAATATTGATGAACAGCGAAGAATGGATATTGGGCTGCCAGGTGATGAACCAGTCCGTCGAGAACGGCAGCATGCCCTTGGGCGGCGAAACCCCCTTCAATTCCTTGTACAACTTCAAGAGACGCTCACGCGACAGCGACGTCTCGGACTCAAGCAACTGGAGGCGCGCCCCCAGGTTGATCAATTCTATGGCCAACTGAATTTCCTGCGCCTCTGTGACAACGCTTTTCTTAGCCATGCTGCTACCCCCCGGTGATTTCGTAACAAAACTGCCTGACCCCAACCAGCTGCCATACACACGCAGCCAGCTTCAGGCTTTTATTCAAGACACAAACATCGAACTACTGCTGAACGTCCTCTCCCTCCGGCGCGTGTACATCCCCTGCACACACCGGGCCCTGCTCGTCTTGTTGTTTTACGAAATTTGTTCGCTGGGCTGACAGGCCATCAGGATGGCCGCATGCGACTGGGCCAGGCTCTTATCCTTGTTGTAATTGGTCAGCATGCCGAGGATGGCGCCATCGTCGAAACGGAAACGCGTCAACATCATGTTGGTCGCGGCCAGTTTCATGATCTGCACATTGGACAGGCCTTCGATCAGGTCGGCGATCTCCGCGCTGATGCCGAGGCGGAAGATCGCTGTCGGCTTGTCGGATCGGATCATCTGCTGCGCCAGCATGAGATAGCTCAGGTTGGCATCGCGGATTTCCGCCATCATGTCGTTGGTATTCATTTGCACCCCACCTCGGTAAGAATCTTGCGTTGCTTACAGTCGGTTACATTTACTTGACTGCAAGCCAATTCTGAGGGGGGCAGGACAGGCGGGAAATTAGACTTGGTCGGTATTTTTCGTCAGCGCCGAACCAGCGCGGTTCGTAGGAATTTGTCCTACAAATTTGAGATTATTCCTATATATTTTTCTTATTTCTTCTGAACAATTCAGTCCGTCTGCGACTTTCAGCGCCAATCAGGAATTTCCTGATCAAAAGGTTTCTAGCCTGAAATGCCGTTTTAAACTTGTCTTCCTGATAACGAAACACAATGTAAATTATGAGGCGATCCGGCTCGCTTGTTGTTGCAGGGCGACTAGCTCAGCCGCAAAAACCGTATTCCTGATGCATCAACAGCTGTGCTCAATGTACCGGCCTGCTCGCCAATACTTAAGAAAACTTGCGTTTTTTTACAAGCGCTTGCGCTTTTCTCGCCACAAATCCGACCTGAATCGAGAATGACTACCATTCTATGACCTCACAGCCGCGCTCAAAACGCCGATAAGAAGCAACATTTACCTTTATTCAATTTCTGGGCGGCAAACCCGCCGCCCAGCGGGCTGAACTGAGCTGAGCAGACGCAAAGCCTTACAGCCGCGCCAGCGCCTGCTCGATATCGGCAATCAGATCCTCGGGCGATTCCAGCCCGATATTGAAGCGCACCAGCTGTCCTTCGCGCATCCAGGCGCGCCGCATGCCCTTCATCCGGTACGGCACGCACAGACTGTGCGCCCCGCCCCAGCTGTAGCCGATCTTGAACAGGCGCAGGCTGTCGACGAAGCGGTCGGTCTGCTGCTCGACATAGCGCGGATCGAAGATGACCGAGAACAGGCCGCCTGCGCCGCTGAAGTCACGCTTCCAATGCACATGGCCAGGACAATCCTCGAAGGCCGGATGTAGCACCGCCACGATCTCCGGGCGCTGCTTGAGCCAGGCCGCCACCTTGCGCGCAGCCGCATCATGCGCGTCGAAACGCAGGCGCATCGACGACAGGCTGCGCAGCACCATATAGACGTCGTCCATGCCCACGCCGAAGCCCAGGCGCATGTGCGCCAGCTCCAGCTTTTCATTGAGCGCCTGGTCACGCACGATCACCGCCCCCATCAACACGTCCGAGCCGCCGGACTGGTACTTGGTGACGGCTTGCATGACGATGTCCACGCCGTGCTCGAAGGCCTTGAAGGCGATGCCGGCGGACCAGGTATTGTCGATGGCCACCAGCACGCCCTTGGCATGCGCCGCGCGGCACAGGGCCGGGATATCCGGCACTTCCATGGAGACGGAGCCGGGCGCCTCGGTCCAGACCAGGCGGGTATTGGGGCGGATCAGTTCGGCCAGCCCCTCGCCTATCATCGGGTCATAGAAGCGCGCCGTGATCTGGAAATCGCGCTCCAGCCACTGGCCCAGATCCTTGCTGGGGCCATAGACATTGTCGGGCAGCAGCACATCATCACCACTTTTGAGGAAAGCGAAGTTGACCATGGCGATGGCCGCCAGCCCGCTGGGCGTGACGCGGCAATAATTGCCGCCTTCGATCTCGGCCAGGCGGGCTTCCAGCACGAAGCTGGTCGGCGTGCCATGCAAGCCATAGGTGTAACCGAGCTTTTCGCGCCAGTCGCGCGAGCGCATGGCGGCCACATCGGGAAAGAGGACGGTGGAAGCGTGGTGGATGCCCACCGGGAAGGCCTCGAAGCCATCCGGGGCGCGATAGCTGCTGTGAACCAGCGAAGTTTGCGGGGTAAGGGAAGTCTGCTTGGGGTCGGACACGAGTCTGCCTCTGGAAACGAGAGAGGCGCAGCAGGAAGCTGCGCGCAAAGGCTTCACTATACGCGCAGCGCGCCGGCGCCGGAAGGCGCTCGGCCCGGTGGAAACGCCCTCAGGCAGGACTCAGGGCAATTGCAGAGCGAAAGGCTTGGTGACCGCGCCGTCGGCGCTGGACCAGGTGCCGGTGATGGACTGGCCCTGGCGGCGCCCTTCCCACTGGCCAGAGACATCCTTGCCGTTGACCGACTCTTCCATGATGAGGTCGTCGCCGTCGACCTCCCCCGCCACCAGGATCTCAGGGGAACCGCCGAAGAAGAAGTAGCGCCCTTCCAGGCCATCTTCATTCTTCTTGGGTTGCAGCGAGAGCTGGATCTCTCGCCCATCGATCTGACCGCGCAAGACCAGGGCGTGCGTCATCAGGGTCTGCTGCAGGGAGCCCTCCGGAGCATTGGCTGCCGGACCGGATGAAGCGGCCTCCGAGAGCCCGGGCGCCGTAGCGCTCAATAGCACCAGCGCAGCCGCCAGCAGGCCACGCCGCAACATCAGGCTACGCATCACTCGGCCGCGCCCCACAGATCGTGGGCGTCGGCAGCGGTGATACGCACATCGACGAACTGGCCGACTTCGAGCTTGCGGTGCGGTTCGAAAGGCGGCTTGACGTAGACCACGCCATCGATCTCGGGCGCATCCGAATAGGTGCGGCCCGTGCCACCGTTGCGGTCCACCTCATCGATGAGCACGCGCAGGGTCTTGCCGACCTTGGCTTGCAGGCGCTTCTTGGAGATTTCTTCCTGCAGTTGCATGACACGGCCGCGGCGCTCTTCGCGCACTTCTTCGGGCACCGGATTGGCGATCTCGTTGGCAGTCGCGCCTTCCACCGGGGAATAGGCGAAGCAGCCCAGGCGATCGATCTCGGCTTCCTTCAGGAAGTCCAGCAGGTATTCGAACTCGGCCTCGGTCTCACCGGGGAAGCCAGCGATGAAGGTGGAACGGATCGTCAGGTCCGGGCACATGGCGCGCCAGGCCTGGATGCGCTCGATGTTCTTTTCGCCGTTGGCCGGACGCTTCATGCGCTTGAGCACATCCGGATGAGCGTGCTGCAGCGGCACGTCCAGGTAGGGCAGGATCTTGCCTTCGGCCATCATCGGAATGATCTGGTCCACGTGCGGGTACGGGTAGACGTAGTGCAGGCGCACCCACGCACCGTACTGCTGGGCCAGTTCGCCGAGCGCGCCGACCAGCTGGGTCATGTGGGTCTTGACCGGCTTGCCGTTCCAGAATCCCGTGCGGAATTTCACGTCCACGCCATAGGCGCTGGTGTCCTGCGAGATCACCAGCAATTCCTTCACACCGGCCTTGAAGAGGTTCTCGGCTTCCAGCATCACATCGGCGATGGGACGCGAGACCAGGTCGCCGCGCATGGAGGGGATGATGCAGAAGCTGCAGCGATGGTTGCAGCCTTCGGAAATCTTCAGGTAGGCAAAGTGCTTGGGCGTGAGCTTGACGCCCTGCGGCGGCACCAGGTCGATGAAGGGGGCATGCGGCTTGGGCAGGTGCTTGTGCACTGCCTGCATGACCTCGCCCACGGCGTGCGGGCCGGTCACTTCCAGGACCTTGGGGTGGATCTTCTGGATGATGTCCTCGCCGTCGGCATCCTTCTTGGCGCCCAGGCAGCCGGTCACGATGACCTTGCCGTTCTCGTTCAGGGCTTCGCCGATGGCGTCCAGCGACTCCTGCACGGCGGCGTCGATGAAGCCGCAGGTATTGACGATCACCAGGTCGGCACCGTCATAGGACTTGGCGGTATCGTAGCCTTCGGCGCGCAGCTGGGTCAGGATCTGTTCGGAATCGACCAGCGCCTTGGGGCAGCCGAGGGAGACGAAACCGACCTTGGGCAGGGCCGGGGTGGCGGGAGAAGACGGGTTGGACATGGCAGATGGCTCAATGAGACAGGCCGGGAAACGGCCGGAAAAGACGGAAAAACCGAAAAAGGCTTTAAAAATCAGGGCGCTATTGTACATCGTCCGCCCAGTTGCGCCGGATTTTGCGTTATCCAGGCAACACCACAGGCCGCGCCACAAAAACAAAACGGCCCACACGGGGCCGTTGCGGCAGGGAGCGGGAAGCCCCTTACTTCTTCTGGTCCGGCGGCGTACCAGTTGCGCCGAAGGGGAAGGTGCCGAACATGTTCTTGGTCTGGCTCTGCATCTGCTCCTGCATCTGGATGAACAGGTTCTTGCTCTGCTCGATGTAGTTGCTCATCATGCCCTGCATCATCGGACCTTGCACGTTCATGAACTGGGTCCACATCTCCGGGCTGAAGGGCTTGCCTTCGTAGAAACCTTTGGAGTTCTCGGCCAGCTTGTTCTGGATGTCGATGAAGGTCTGGATGTTCTTTTCCAGGTAGTTGCCCATCATGCCCTGCATGGCGTGGCCATAGTAGCGGATGATCTGCGAGAGCGCGCCACTGGAGAACATCGGCACGCCATGCGACTCTTCTTCCAGGATGATCTGCAACAGGATGCTGCGGGTCAGGTCGTCGCCGCTCTTGGCATCGACGACGGTGAATTCCTCATTGTCCAGCACCAGCTGCTTGACGTCGGTCAAGGTGATGTAGGAACTGGTCTGGGTGTCGTAAAGACGGCGATTGGGGTATTTCTTGATCAAGCGATCTGCCGAATTTTTTGCAGTAGTCATCTGAAGTCCAGTCTCTCTCATTACAGCCGTTTGACGGCCTTGGTTTGCAGCGGTTGCGGGCCGCGTCGCTGCGTTCCCGACCCGCGGGCGTCCGGGGCATTGATCTTGCCCTCTCCTTGCTTCTTCTACTGTGTTGCCTGCCGTGTTGCAGCTTGCTCCGCCGTGGCGGAACTTTGCCACCTGCTTTTTGCAGGGCAGCAACGCAGGCCATTATAGGGGGGAAGACAAGAAAATGGGGAGCCCATTCATGCCTGGCGGAGAAAATCCCCGCCAGTGAGAAGCCGGACGCGGCGATGCACCGCGTCCGGCCCCATCCAGCGACTGCCGGTCAGCCCATGTAGAGGCCGCCGTTGAGGGAGAAGTCCGAACCGGTGGCGTAGCCGCCTTCGGACGAGGCGATCCAGGCGACGATGGAGGCGATTTCCTCCGGCTCGCCCAGGCGCTTGACGGGGATGCCCGAGACGATCTTCTCCAGCACTTCCGGACGGATCGCGCGCACCATATCGGTACCGATGTAACCCGGCGAGACAGTGTTGACGGTCACGCCCTTGGTCGCCACTTCCTGCGCCAGCGCCATGGTGAAGCCGTGGATGCCGGCCTTGGCGGTGGAGTAGTTGGTCTGGCCGAACTGGCCCTTCTGGCCGTTGACCGACGAGATGTTGATGATGCGACCGAAACCGCGCTCGCACATGCCTTCGATGACTTGCTTGGTGACGTTGAAGAGCGAGTTCAGGTTGGTGTCGATGACGGCGTCCCAGTCGTCCTTGCTCATCTTGCGGAACTGGCCGTCGCGGGTGATGCCGGCGTTGTTGACCAGCACGTCCACTTCACCGATCTCGGCGCGCACCTTCTCGAAGGCGGCCTTGGTCGACTCCCAGTTGGAGACGTTGCCTTCGGATGCGTGGATGTCGAAGCCCTGTTCGCGCATCGTGGCGATCCACTTGTCCTTGCGCGCGGAATTGGGGCCGCAGCCGGCCACCACGGTGTAACCGTCCTTGCACAGACGGGTGCAGATAGCGGTCCCGATGCCGCCCATGCCACCGGTCACATATGCGATACGCTTGCTCATTTGCTGCCTCCTTATTGGATGGTGATTATTGGGGTACTACCCTGCACCCCTGTTTCGCGTCTGCTGTGCGCCGCATTGGTCGGGAGGCCGCGTCTTGACTGGCTTCCCTGTATTGGTCCGACCTGCGCCGCCGCGGATGCGGCGCTGGCCGTCTCTCTCTGTCGGCGGCTCCGGCATGGCCGGGTCACCGCCCTCTTCTTTATCACCGCCGGCTTCTGGTCCCTCCCCTGGCCGGCTGGCTGATTGCTTCAGGCCGCCAGCTAGTCGGCCTTGACCTTGACGTAGCGACCCGGGGCCGGCTCGATGTGCTTGTAGCGCGTGGAACCGGCTGCCTTGGGCGCGGCCACCTTGCGCCCGCCATGCTTGGCCAGGAACGCCGCCCACTGCCCCCACCAGCTGCCGGGATGCTCGGTGGCGCCCGCCAGCCAGGCGTCGGCATCGCTGCCGGCCTTGGCCTTGTCGTTGATCCAGTAGTTGCGCTTGTTCTTGGAGGCCGGATTGATCACGCCGGCAATGTGGCCCGACGCCCCCAGCACGAAGCGGTTGTTGCTGCGCTTGGCGGTGTTGATCAGGCCCAGCGAGGCATAGGCGGACTTCCACGGCACGATGTGGTCATCGCGCGAAGCGTAGATGAAGGCCGGCGCATTGATCTTGCGCAGGTCGATCTTCTCGCCGCCCACCGTCAGGCGACCGGGCTCCTTGAGCGCGTTCTCCAGGTACATGTGCCGCAGGTAGTAGCAGAACATGGGGCCCGGCAGATTGGTGCTGTCGGCATTCCAGTACAGCAGGTCGAAGGCGCTCGGCTTCTCGCCCTTGAGGTAATTGGATTCGACGTAGTTCCACAGCAGGTCATTGGGACGCAGGCTGGAGAAGGCGCTGGCAAAATCGCGCCCGGCCATCAGGCCGCGCTGGCCGATCATCTGCTCGCGCAGGGCCAGTTGCATCTCGTCGATGTAGACATCGATGGCGCCGGTGTCGGAGAAATCGAGGAAGGTGGTCAACAGCGTGAGGCTGGCCACCGGGTCTTCGCCACGGGCAGCCAGCAGGGCCAGCGCGCAGGAGAGGATGGTGCCGCCCACGCAGAAGCCCAGCGCATTGATCTGCGGCTGCTTGCTGATTTCCTGGACGATGTGGATGGAGCGCACCACGGCGTCGTCCACGTACTGGTCCCAGGTGGCGGTCTCGACGGCGGCGTCGGCATTGCGCCAGGAGATCAGGAACACCGTATGGCCCTGCTCCACCGTATAGCGCACCAGCGAATTGTGCGGCTGCAGGTCGAGGATGTAGAACTTGTTGATGCACGGCGGCACGATCAGCAGCGGCACTTCGTGCACGGTCTTGGTCAGCGGCTTGTACTGGATCAGCTGGAACAGCTCGTTCTCGAAGATCACCGAACCCTCGCTGGCGCCGACATCGCGACCCACCTCGAAGGCAGTCTCGTCGGTCTGCGAGACGTGGCCCTTCTGCAGGTCGGCCAGCAATTGCGCGATGCCCTTGGTCAGGCTCTCGCCGCGCGTCTCGAGGATCTTCTGCTGGGCCACCGGGTTGGTGGCCAGGAAGTTGGCCGGCGACATCGCATCAATCATCTGCTGCACTGCAAAACGCAGCTTGTGACGCACCTTCTCATTGCCTTGCACCGCATCGGCCAGGGCCTGCAGGAAGCGCGAATTGAGCTGGTAGGCGGCAGCCTGGAATGCGAAGTAGGGATGTTCCTGCCAGGCCGGGGCCGACAGGCGGCGATCGGTGATGGCCGGCGTCTTGGCCGCCAGCATGGACTGCCACAGCGCACCGAACTGCTGGATATAGTCCTGCTGCAGGCGCACCAGTTCGGCCGGGTCGATGGTCGCGCCGTTCTCAGCGAGCTGCTTGAGAAACGCTGTCGGATCGACCTGGCTGGCCGTGGGCGGCACGCCCATGGCGGCAAAGCCAGGGAAAGCCTGGGCCGGTGGCTTGAATTGGGCGAACTGGGATTGGAATTGCGACTGCAGAGCGGTCCAGAACTTCGGATCGGACATCTGTGCCAGCCACGCGGATACATCGGGAGAGGGTTGCTGCGGATTCTGCTTGTTCATGCTCGGATCTGCAATTTTCGCGTATCTTTACGGTTTGTATCGAAGCGCCATTTCACCATGTACATCGTCGCTATCGCATGGCTCTACGTCGTTCTCATGATGTCGATCACCGAACAGTCAGCAGTCGCTGGCGTAGCCACTTTCCTGCTGTACGGGATATTTCCCTTGACCGTTGTTTTATACCTGATGGGTACGCCGCAACGCAAGCGGAATCGTCAAAAGAAGGCGAAATTGAAAGCTGGCCGCAAGGAAGAGGCTGGATATGACAGCACGATGAAACGCGAGCACCAGGACGACGGACAAGATGCCGACACACCGCCCCGCTGAATGACGGGCAGCGACACGGAGCCGCAAAGACTAACAAAACTGCTCCCCGGCAATTCAGTGGCATGCGTCTGCAGCCCTTGCCACAGGCCGGTTTGCGCAGCGCAACATCCATCATCCCGGGACCAGAAACTCAGTTTTTGAGATCACGCCGCAGGTCGATGCGGCCATAGCGGTGTTTCAGTACAGCAAGCATGTCGCGCAAGACGGCCGATCCGCGCCAGGGAGGAGAGACATAGGCCATACGTAACTGCACGATGTCACTTTCACGTAACTCACAGTCAAGCATGGCGATCATGCTGCCCTCCAGGTAGGCATACACATGGACTTCGTTGGGCTGGCGCTCGCGCGGCCCCTCGATCTTCCAGACTGCCGGCAGGCGCGATGCGTTCATGGAGCACCTCCCTGGCGCAGCAGCGCCGATGCCAGATGCAGACCCAGCAGCAATAATCCGATGAAGAAGCAGCGGCGGAAGGTGACTGCCTGCACCCTGCCACGTACGCGCGCTCCGATGGACATGCCCAACAGCGCCGGCAGCAGCAGCACCAGCGAAGCCCAGCCTACGCCACCGCTGAAGGCTCCGCCCTGCCCCAGGTTGATCGCCAGGGCCAGCGTGGAGACCGTGAAGGATAGCCCCAAGGCCTGGATCAGTTGTTCGCGCGGCAAGCCCAGCGCCTGCAGGTAGGGCACGGCGGGAATCACGAACACGCCAGTGGCCGCGGTCACCAGCCCGGTCGCCAGGCCGACCGCAGGCGACCACCACTTCTCCTGCGCCGGACTCACGGACGGTGTCCAGGAAGCCAGCCCGGCCAGCGCATAGAGCACCAGCGCCAGGCCCAGCACGATGATGGCGCGGCGGCCGCCATCGGCGTTCATGAAGCTGCCGCCGGCCAGCGTGCCCAGCACGATGCCGGCCAGCAGCGTCCACAGGCGCCGCAGCAGCACGCCCAAGGCGCCGCCGGTGAACAACTGCCAGCCATTGGTCACCATGGACGGCACGATCAGCAAGGCCGCTGCCTGCACCGGCGGCATCATCAGGCTCAGCAAGCCCACCGCCACGGTCGGCAAGCCCAGACCAATGACACCCTTGACGAAGCCGGCCAGCAGGAACACAGCCAGGCTGGCCGCCAGCACGGTAGCGCTCATGTCGATGCTGGAAAGGAAGCTGCTCATGACGAAAATGGAAAAGCGCCCTGCGGCGGGAAAGGTTGAGAAGGCTTGGAAGGCTGGCAAGTCTTCGAAGGCTTACCAGTCTGCCAGTCCTCGCGCCGACTGGAAATGTGGAATACACTTAGCCAGCCTTCGGCCAGGACGAAGGCTCATTTCTCCCCTCCCCCCTCTTCCATGAGCAACCGATTCGAACTATCCGACCTGCGCCTGTTCCTGCACATCGTCGAGAGCGGCAGCATCACCGGCGGGGCGCAGCGCGCCCACATGGCGCTGGCCTCGGCCAGTGCGCGCATCCGCAACATGGAAGACGCGCTGGGCACACCCTTGCTGGAACGCGGCCGGCGCGGCGTGCAGACCACCGACGCCGGACGGGCGCTGGCGCATCATGCGCGCATGATGGCGCAGCAGATGGAACAACTGCGTGATGAACTGGGCCAGTACGCGCGCGGCCTCAAGGGCCACATCCGCCTGCTGTGCAATACCTCGGCCATGACCGAGTTCCTGCCGGAGGTGTTGGCGCGCTTCCTGGCGCAGCACCCGCATACCGATATCGAGCTGGAAGAAAAACTGAGCTATGAAGTGGTGCAGGCCGTCGTCGATGGCGTGGCCGACGTCGGCATCATTGCCGACTCTACCGACAGCGGCCCGCTGCAGACCTATCCCTTCCGCCAGGACCACCTGGTGGCGGTATTATCCAAACGCCATCCCCTGGCGCGCCGCAAGTCGCTGGCCTTTGCCGAACTGCTGGGCGAGGATTTCGTCGGCCTCTCCGGCGACAGCGCCTTGCAGCAGCACCTCTCGGGCCACGCCACCCGCGCCGGCAAGCGCCTGCAATACCGGGTGCGTCTGCGCAGCTTCGATGGCATCTGCCGCATGGTCGAACATCAGGTGGGCGTGGCCGTGGTGCCGGAGACGGCGGCCCTGGCCAGCACGCCCCACATGGATATCCGCGCCATCCCGCTCTCCGATGGCTGGAGCCGACGCCAGTTGCTGATCTGCGTGCGCGGCTTGGAGGGCTTGCCCGGCCACACCCGTGAACTGATCCAGGCGCTGCAGGCGCACCCCTGAGCCCATGAAAAAAGGCGGCTGCAAGAGCCGCCCTGATGGGTCACTTCAGTTCCGTGAGATCACATCACTTCAGCCAGATCAGCGAAGCCATCCGCCCCGTGGTCTTGTCGCGCCGGTAGGAATAGAAGCGCGTATCGGCCACGGTGCACAGGCCGCCGCCACTGACCTCGGTCACCCCCACGGTGGCCAGCCGCTGGCGCGCCAACTGGTAGATGTCGGCCAGGTACTTGCCGGGGCGGCCAGGATAATCGCGGAAGGCGCTGGCCGCCGCAGCCTGCTGCTCCATGAAAGCCAGCCTGACCTCGCCACCGACCTCGAAGTGATCCGGACCAATGGCCGGGCCCAGCCAGGCCATGATGTCTTGCGCACCCCGCGCGCGCATGGCGGCTACGGTGTGCTCCAGCACTCCGGCCGCCAGCCCGCGCCAGCCGGCATGAGCCGCGCCCACCACACTGCCGGCACGGTCGCAGAACAGCACCGGCAGGCAGTCGGCCGTCATCATCACGCACACCGCGCCGGGGGTGCTGCTGATGCAGGCATCGGCCATGGGCTGATCGGGCAGCGCGGCAGCGTCGAGCACGGTCACGCCATGCACCTGCGTGAGCCACGCCGGCTCGCTGGGCAAGAGCCGGCCCAGCAGCGCGCGATTGCGCGCCACCAGGGCCGCATCGTCTTCCACATGCAGGCCCAGGTTCAGGCCGGGGCCGCCCTGCCCGTCATCATAGGGGGCAGGACTGAAGCCGCCAGCGCGCAAGGTGGTCAGCGCGCCGATGTTGGCTGGCGCAGTCCAGTCAGGCAGAAGCAGTTCCATGGTGCGGGCGCCTCAATAATCGTCATCGAAGTCATCGTCGCTGATGACCTCGTCGGGCTCGTCGCTCATCTCCGGGATGACCGCCAGCGCCGGATCAATGCCGGCGCGTTGCAGCAGCGCCACGATATCCTCGGGCAGCGGCGCCGCCCACTGGCGGAACTTGCCCGTACTCGGGTGCAGCAGTCCCAGACGCCCGGCCAGCAAGGCCTGACGGGGGAAGACCGAGACCAGGTGATGCTTGCCATAGAGCGCATCGCCCACCAGCGGGAAACCCAGCGATTGCAGGTGCACGCGGATCTGGTGGGTGCGTCCGGTTTCCAGACGGCAATGGATCAGACTGACCGGCTTGCGATCGATCTCGCCGGTGGCCAGGCGGCGGTAATGGGTCACCGCGGGCTTGGCGCGCATGCTCTGCGACACCGCCATCTTGATGCGATCACGCGGATGACGGGCCATGGGCGCATTGATGGTGCCGGAGAGCTGCGGCAGCCCCCACACCAGGGCCAGATACTGGCGCTTCATGCTGCGCGCCTGCAACTGGCGCACCAGATCGGTCTGTGCGGCCAGGGTCTTGGCCACCACCATGATGCCGCTGGTGTCCTTGTCCAGCCGGTGCACGATGCCTGCGCGCGGCACCTTGGCCAACGCCGGGCAGTGGTGCAGCAGGCCATTCAGGAGCGTGCCGCTCCAGTTGCCGGCGGCAGGATGCACCACCAGGCCGGCCGGCTTGTTCAGGACGATCAGGGCCTTGTCCTCGTGCAGGATGTCCAGCGCCATCGGCTCGGGGCCATAGGGCTGGTCGGCGGGGACGGACTGCGGGGCCACCTCCACCAGCTCATCGCCCAGCATGGTCATCTTGGCCTTGGCCGGCGCACCGTTGACGGTCACATGGCCATCCTCGATCCATTGCTGGATGCGGCTGCGGGAAAACTCGGGCAGCAGGCCCGAGAGCACCTTGTCCAGGCGCTGCCCGATGACCTCATCGTCCAGGCGCAGGGTGAGTGGCTCCAGGCCGGGGCCGTTTTCGTCGCCGTCACTCTGGTCGTCGTCGAAATCGTCCACCTGCGGGAGGTCGGTAGTCATTGGCACATCGCCATTTGTAATCTGAAGGGGTTTCTTACGTGACATCAGCTATAATCGCCGGATCGGGTTGATTGTATTTCGGGTATCGATGCAGCCGGCTCGGGTAGGCGCACAGCGCCATGCACAACTGATAAGTCCCAGACAAGCACACAAGAGTCATGCACAAAATCTTATTGAAGTTCTTCATCATCGGTTTTGCCCTCTCGCTGACCGCCTGCGGCCTCTTGCCGGAACAAAAGGACGAGACGACCGGCTGGTCTGCCGCGAAATTATACTCGGAAGCCAAGGACGAACTGAATGCCGGCGGCTACGACAAGGCCATCAAGTACTTCGAGAAGCTGGAATCGCGCTACCCGTTCGGCACCTATGCGCAGCAGGCCCAGATGGACATCGCCTATGCCTACTACCGCCAGAACGAGCAGGCGCAAGGCCTGGCGGCGGTGGACCGCTTCATCAAGCTGCACCCGAACCACCCCAATGTGGACTACATGTACTACCTGCGCGGCCTGATCAATTTCAATGACCGCACCAGCATCTTCGATACCTTCACCGACCAGGACAACACCGAACGCGACCCCAAGGCCATGCGTGACGCCTTCGACTCGTTCAAGCTGCTGGCCGAACGTTTCCCGGACAGCAAGTACACCCCGGACGCCATTGCCCGCATGAAATACCTGGTCAACGCCATGTCCCAGTATGACGTCCACGTGGCCAGCTACTACTTCCGCCGCGGCGCCTATGTGTCGGCGGCCAACCGTGCTCAATCGGCCATCAAGCAGTATCCGGACTCGCCGGCCAACGAAGAAGCGCTGTTCATCCTGATGCGCTCCTACGAAGCGCTGGGCCAGACCAAGCTCAAGGAAGACACCGAGCGCATCATCCAGGCCACCTATCCCAACAGCCCCTGGTACAACGGCGGTCCCAAGCCCAAGTCCAAGCCCTGGTGGAAACTCTGGTAAGCACCCCTCGACCGGATTGGCCTGCCTCACAAAAAACCCCTGTCTGCCGACAGGGGTTTTTCGTTTCTGCGCGGACCGCTCACCTCATGTGGCGCAGACCGGCGGCCGGCGATGCGCCCAGGGCGCGGCCTGCTCCAGTTGCGCGGCCACGGCCAAGAGCAACGCATCGTCGCCAAACCCGGCACAGAAGTGCGAACCGATCGGCAAGCCCTGGTCATTCCAGTGCAGCGGCACCGACATGGCCGGCTGGCCGCTGGCATTGCACAGCGCCGTGAAGGGAGAATAACCGTGGAAGGTGTGGATCAGCTCAGCCAGGGACTGCTCCTCCCGCACGGTCAGGGCGCCGATGCGCGCCGGTGGCTGCGCCATGGTCGGCGTGAGGATCAGGTCATAGCGCTGCATCAGCTCGGCCATACGACGTCCGAATGCATGCAGGTAATCCACCGCCGCCGCATAGTCAGCCCCTGACAGTCGGCCCTTGTCGCGCAGGATGACACGGTGGCGCGCTTCCAGCGCCTGCTCGTCCAGCGGATGGCCCGCCATGCGCGCCAGCAGGTTCATCAGGTTGCGGGTCTGCGAACCGATGATGGTGAAGACGGTGTCGTAGAACTCCAGTCCATCCACCGGCAAGCGGGCCTCTTCCACATGATGGCCCAGTTGCTGGCACAGCGCCGCCGTCCTCTGCACGGCCTCGAGGCAGTCAGGATGGGTGGGCCAGGGCGGCAGGTGCGTCACCAGGCCAATGCGCAAGCCCTGCGGCGCAGCGCCGGTGGCCGCCGCCAGGAAACTCTGACGGTAATGCGGGGCCGCATAGGGCGCGCCCAGATCGGCCCCGGCCAGTTGATCGAGCACGGCGGCGCTGTCGCGCACCGACAGGCTCATGACATGGCTGGTGCTCATACCCGCCCAGCCCTCGCCAGCCAGCGGCCCCATCGGCATGAGTCCGCGCGAGGGCTTCAGCCCGAACACCCCGCAGGCCGAGGCCGGCACCCGTAATGAGCCGCCGCCATCGTTGCCGTGCGCAATGGGCAGCACGCGCGCGGCCACCAGCGCCGCCGCCGCGCCACTGGAACCCCCGCAACTATGCTCCAGCGACCAGGGATTGCGGGTGGCGCCGAACAGGCGCGACTCGGTTGTATAGGAGGTGCCGAATTCAGGCGACGTGGTGGTGCCGAAGATCGTAAAGCCGGCCTTCTTCAAGCGCGTCACCAGCTCGGCGTCGACCGGCATGACATTGTCTTTGAGCAGCAGCGAACCATTGCTCATCCTGGCGCCGGCCAGTGGCGTAAACAGATCCTTGGTCAGCATCGGCACCCCACGGAAAGGCCCCTCGGGCAAGCCCTGGGCCACGCTTTGCTCACCCAGGTGGTAGAGCTTTTCGGCCACGGCGTTGAGCGCAGGATTGACCTGCTCGAGCCGTTCGATGGCCTGGTCCAATGCGTCACCGGGCGAGAGTTCGCCCTGGCGGATACGCTGGGCCAGATCAAGCCCATCCTGCGGACGGACCAGGGAAGAAGAAGAGACGGTATGCATGGATGGATCGCTTTCGTGCGAAGAGGTGCGCGATGCCCGGCGGACATCGCGCCACAGTGAAAAAAAACAGCGAAGATAATCAGGAAAAGCGCGCACGCGCCTGCACTCAGTGCGTCACTGGCCCCGGCTGCGGCCGCGCATGGCGCAGGCCGACCACCAGCCAGACCAGCGCCAACACCATCGTCAGCAGGGCCCAGACCAGGATGGCGTTGGCCAGCCCGGCCGGCATGCCGCCCAGCGGCTGGGCGATGGCGGTGATGATGAGCGGACTGGCGAACTGGCCCAGATAGAGGCAGGCTGTAAACGCCCCCACCCCGCGTGCCCGCAGATGCGACGGCAGGCCCAGCAGCAGCGGCAAGGATGCATTGGAAACCAGGAAGCCCGCGCCAAAACCCTGCAGCACCATCGCCACCAGCACCACCGGATAGGACGGCGCCAAGGCCAGCACGCACAGCCCTGCGGCCATGCAGCCCAGCAGCAAGGCATTGACGCCCGCCACGCCGATGCGCTCACGCACGAAGGGCCAGGCGATCGAGCCGATCAAGGTACACAGGATGGCCAGGCCGGCTGCCGCCCCGATGAGCGAGGTCGAGGTGACACCGCGCATGACCAGCACCGTCGGCGTCATCACCGTCACCACGAAGCAGGTCACCATGCCGGCAAAGATCAGGAAGCAGGCCGTCAACACGGTGCGCCGCACCCCGCCGCTCAGGGCAGGCGCGGCATGGCTGTCTTCCTGGCGCCGATCCGGCTCCCACAGCCAGGCGGCGATGGCGGGCAGCATCAGCAGCGGTGTCAGATACAGCAGGAAAGGCGTGCGCCACGAGCCCTCCCCGGCCACGCCGCCAATGACGAAGAACAAGGCGCCCACCACGCCGATGGTGATCACCTGGCGGTTGATGTAGCGCATGCGCTCACGCGGCGGCCAGTAGTCGGCAATGAGCGTGGTGCAACAGGTCATGATGAGCGCTTCGGCGCAACCGAACAGCAGGCGGCTCAACAGGATCAGCCTGAGCTCATGCAGCAGCACCGGCAGCGCGCCGAACAGCGCATACAGCAGGCAACCCAGCAGCAGCATGGACTTGCGTCCGAAGCGGTCGGCCAGCATGCCGGCCACGGGCGCGAACAGGGCGATGGCCAGCGCCGGCCCGGCTACGATCAAGGGCGCCAGCGTGAGCGCATCCGCTTCGACGGCGGCAAATTCGGCGGTGATCTTGGGCAGCATCGGGGCGATCATGACCGACCCCATGATGGTGAGGCTGCTGGCCAGCTGGATGACCAGGCCCTGCCGTGGTCCGGCCACGGAACGGGGGAACAGCGAGGCGTGCATGGTGATCCTCCTCAGAACGTCATGGCCAGGCGCAGCGCCAGGTTGTAGCCCTCGGCGCGATTGCGCGCACCGAACTCTTGGTAGCCGTGCAGCGTGACCAGCGGCAGCCCAGGCTGGGCGAAACTCACCGCGGGTCCCAGCGCATAGACCCGGCCGCGATTGCCATCGCCGGAGCCGGGGCCGCTGTCATCGCTCAGTTGCCGGTAGACATACCCCGCCAGCCCCGCAGTCCAGGACTGGATGCGCTGGCCAATGGCGAACTCCTGCCGATACTCGACGCCACTGCGGTAGCGCGTGGCCGGGTTGACGGTATTCACATTGAGCGATACCTGCGTCGACAGCTCCAGGCCGGAGGACGTGATGTAGGTCGCCCCGACAAAGGGAGAATAGGTCCAGTGATTGACCCCGGCGTTGAAGGCCTTGCTGGTGCTGTAGGCGCCGGTCGGCGCCTGGATCATCAGGCCGGCATTGACGAATACGCTGGGCGGCAGTTGCCAGGCCAGGATGAAGGGCAACACCTGCATGTCGCCCAGGCCCGAATCCCGGCCTGATACCGACAAGGGGCCTGCGGGCGTGCCGACCTTGAGCCCGCCGCTGATGTCGATGAAGGGCAGCACGCCACCCACACCGAACCTGGCGCCGAGCACCTCGACATCGGTCATGTAGAAGTAGGCCAGCGCCAGCGTCTTGACGTCGATGTGGAAGTCATTGGGAATGGACTTGCCCGCGCCATCCTTGAGGGTCGAGGCCGAATAGTAGGACGCCCGCACGCCGACGGTGCCGTAAGGCGATGACGGCGGCAGCATGCCCGCGCCGAAGTCGGTGATGCCGATGGGCGTGATGGTGGCGCCCTGCTCGACCGCCTGCGCAGGCAGGGAGAAGAACGCGCCAAGACAGACTACGGAGAGTGCGGAACAAGCGGCGGCGCTGGCGCGGCGCCCGGTGCAGCAGATGTCATTCATGTTATGCCCCAAACCTTTCTTGTGAAGTGGTTCGGGGATTCTAGAAAGAGGCTTCTGCGCGCCGTTATCCGTTTTGGGAAGTGATCCGTTGTGCAACGCGGCGCGCCGCCGGCGGCGCGTAGGGCCGCAAGGTCTTGGAGGGCAGCTCGCCGAACATGTCGCGGTAGTCGGCGGCAAAGCGACTCAGGTGCCAGAAACCCCAGTCAGCGGCGATATCACCGATAGACACCTCCAGGCCTGCGCGACGCGCCTCTACCAGGGCCTTGCGCACCTGGTTGAGCCGTTCGGCCCGTACGAATTCAATGGCGGGAATGCCCACGGAGGTATTGAAGCAGGTCTGCAAGTGCCGCCGGCTCACGCCCAGGTGGGCCGCCACCTGGGTCATGGTGGCGCGCTCGGGGGCGTCGCCGCGCATGAGCCGGCGGGCCTGGTCGATCAGGCGCTTTTGATCGGTCTCGCGCAGCGCTTCGACACGATGCACCGAACCCAGCACCTCCAGCAAGGCCTCCAGCACCATGTCCTCGGCCAGGCTGCCACCGCCCGCACTGGAGCGCGGCGCCAGCGCGCAGTGGCCGATGGACGGGCTCGGCTGGCCCAGGCGCGCCTGGCCGGGCAAGAGCGGAAACAATCTGCGCAGCACCAGCGCGTGCTCATGCCATGCTGCGAAGCAGCGCAGGTTGCGAGCGCCGCCAGTGATCTGCCGGCTGGCGCCGTCGCCGATGCGCTCGCTGAGCCATTGCCGGTCTACTACGATGAACACCAGGTCCAGCTCTGCGGGGGTAATGATCTCGGGCAACGCTTCGCCATCGGCCACCAGGCTGGCCTGCGGATCGACCGCCCGGCCCGAGAGCCAGCCGCGCCCACGCGCCTGGACCACGAAGCTGAACACCAGCGAACCCGGCCAGTTCACGCCGCGCTTGAGCAAGGGCTTGTCGGAACGCTCGCGATAGATCTGGATATGCCCCAGCTGGCTCATCGACAGCGAGTAATTGAGCTTGCCCGGCGACATCTGCAACAGATCGAGCTGGCCGGCCTTCAGGCTCAGGCGGGCCTCATCAAGCGAATAGACCGTGAAACTGCCTACCGGCAGCGGCGCGGCGAAGTACTGCGGCTGGGCATCATCGGGCTTGACGGTCACCATCGGCTTGGGGTCTCCGAACAACACCAGGGCTGCCAGCCTGGAGCTGGCAGCAACAAACCCGCGCACAGGACGGGGCTGGATTGCCACAGGTGCGGTGGTCTGCGCCGCCGTCACCCGTTTGCAGTGAGCATAGCGCAGCCAGTGTTCAAATGACCATAGGGAATGTGCCGGGGAAGGAAATACTGCGCATTTGCAACGCGGCACATCGTTGCAAATGATTTATATCTTTTACGCAATGATTGCCGGCACGACAGGCCTTGCCCGCCGGCCGGCAATCATTTGCAGTCAGCTGCAGTCAACGACAGCCACCCGCGATCAGGCTTCCAGCTTGCGGCGGAACACCCAGTTCTTCTCGCTGGAGGCCTCGGGGGCGAAGGCATAGCCTTCCAGGTCGAAGGCCTTGAGCTTTTCAGGCTGGTTGATGTTGTTCAGGGCCGCATAGCGGGCCATCAGCCCGCGCGCGCGCTTGGCGTAGAAGGAGATGATCTTGTACTTGCCGCCCTTCCAGTCCTCGAACACCGGGGCAATCACCTGGGCCTTGAGCAGCTTGGGCTTGACCACCTTGAAATATTCCTCCGAGGCCAGGTTCACCAGCACCGGCGTCTTCTGCGCCGCCAGCTCGCCATTGAGGGCTTCGGTGATCTCGCTGCCCCAGAAGGCGTAGAGGTCCTTGCCGCCCGGATTGGCCAGTTTGGTACCCATTTCCAGGCGATAGGGCTGCATCAGGTCCAGCGGTCGCAGCATGCCGTACAGGCCCGAGAGAATGCGTACGTGGCCTTGCAGGTAGTCGAGCTGGCGGGCGTTCAGGGAGGCCGCATCCAGCCCTTCGTAGACATCGCCATTGAAGGCCAGCACGGCCTGCTTGGCGTTCTTGCTGCTGAACTTGCGCGACCAGCTGGCGTAGCGGTTCACGTTGAGTACGGCCAGTTGGTCGGAAATACCCATGAGGCTGCCGATCTCGGCCGGCGACTTGGTCTTGAGCACCTCGATCAGTTCAGCCGAACGCGGCACGAAGGCCGGGGTGGTATGGACATCGGTGGTGGGGGGCGTGTCATAGTCCAGCGACTTGGCGGGAGACAAAACAATCAGCATGAGGCGTTCATCCAATGATCAGGTTGGGACAAGTTGGCCGCCATGATACCCAAAGCGGGCAGCTTGCGCCCGCCGTCCCATGCGCAAGACAGGCGATGCCCCGATCTGGCCGACAAAAAAGGCAGCTATCGCGCCTTTGCTGATGAGCTTGCGGCTCCTACACTGAAACAGGCGTCAGGCGTCTGCCTCATGCGCTGCGCCCCATGCACCAAAGCGGGGCGCGTTCTGGGATTGCGTCACGGCATTCAAGTTCAAGCCGTAACTTGCCGTTAATCAACAGGAGTACCGGGCAAGCAGAACCGACGCGGCACTTCAGCCGCCAGATGTTGTCCATACCGGCAGGAGCCGCGCCTCGCAGCCCCCAACGCACCAATGCGCCAACGCCCCCAATGGCAAGGAGGAGATCATGAAACGCGACAAAGCCCTCATGGGAGAAATCCTGAAGCAGCTGGCATCCTTCGGCACCCTCTACGGCGACGTCGAGAAGATCCAGAGCGCCCTGCCCGGCCAGGTTGCGCCGGAAGTGATCCTGCACCACCTGCGCCTGCTCTATGACCGTGGGCTGGCGGCGGTGGACATGCATAATTTCTGGCGTGTCACCGATCAGGGGTATGATGCGCTCGAGGCCGGCTGCGATTTCTTTGTCAAGCAGGAAGCGCCACCGCCCGGCAACCGTGGCATCGACAACTAGTTTCATCCCTGGCATTCAATGAGCATCCTGGCAACACCCTCCGTCCCCTCCCCGCTTTCCCTCCCGCCGACCGCTGCCGCGCCCCTTGGGCGCCAGCGGGTGGTGCTGGACACCAATGTCTGCCTGGACCTATTCGTCTTCCGCGATCCGCGCTGGGCCGCCTTGCTGCAAGCCCTGGAAGACGGCAGCGTGGAAGCCTACACCCGCGAGGATTGCCGCAGCGAATGGCTGGCCGTGCTGGAGTATCCGCACCTGCCCGTGACCGCCGAGAACAAGCCGGCCATCTGCGCCGACTTCGACCGCCTGCTGCACTGCCTGCCGCTGGCCGAGGTCAACACCTTCGGCCTGCCACTGTGCACCGACCGCGACGACCAGAAATTCCTGGAACTGGCCCTGCAATGCCGCGCCCATGTCCTGGTGAGCAAGGACAAGGCTGTGCTCAAGCTCGCCAAGCGCACCTTAAAGCGTGGCCTGTTCGCCATCGTGCCGCCGCAGCATTGGCGCGCCGACGCCTTCCTCGCGCCGCCGGCCTGAACCGCGCCAGGAATCCGGCTAGAATAACGGGCTTGCGATCATCACAAGAACGAGCCCGCTGCAATGAGCACCCCCAACATCGTCACCAAGCTGCCCAAGGTGGGCACCACCATCTTCACCGTCATGTCGGCCCTGGCCAGCGAAAAAGGCGCGGTCAACCTGGGCCAAGGCTTTCCCGACTTCCATTGCGACCCGGCCCTGGTGGCCGCCGTCACCCAGGCCATGCAGGAAGGGCTGAACCAGTATCCGCCCATGGCCGGCGTGCTGGTGCTGCGCGAAGCGATCGCCGAGAAGGTCGAGAAGCTCTACGGCCATCGCTATGACCCGATCTCCGAGATCACCGTCACCGCCGGCGCCACCCAGGGCATCCTGACCTCGGTGCTGTGCGCGGTCCATCCGGGCGATGAAGTCATCGTCATCGAACCGGTCTACGACTGCTACGTGCCAGCCATCGAACTGGCCGGCGGCGTGCCGGTGTTCGTGCAGATGGAAGTGGGGGCGCAGGGCTACAGCATCCCCTGGGACAAGGTCAAGACGGCCGTCACCCCCAAGACCCGCATGATCATGGTCAACACCCCGCACAATCCGACCGGCAGCGTCATGCGCGCGGCCGACGTGGCGGCGCTGGCCGAGATCGTGCGCGGCACCGACATCCTGATCCTCTCCGACGAGGTCTATGAGCACATGGTCTACGATGGCCAGCCGCATGAGTCGCTGGCGCGCCATCCGGAACTGGCCGAGCGCAGCTTCATCAATTCCAGCTTCGGCAAGACCTACCACGTCACTGGATGGAAGGTCGGCTATGTGGCCGCACCGGCGGCGCTCACGGCGGAATTCCGCAAGGTCCACCAGTTCAACGTCTTTACCGTCAACACGCCCGTGCAGTACGGCCTGGCCGCCTACATGAAGGACCCGGCCCCCTACCTGGACCTGCCGGCCTTCTACCAGCACAAGCGTGACCTTTTCCGCACCGGCCTGGCCAACACCCGCTTCGAGCTGCTGCCCTCGCAAGGCACCTACTTCCAGTGCGTGAAATACGGCGCCATCTCGGAGCTGCCTGAAGCCGAATTCTGCAAGTGGCTCACCAGCGAGATCGGCGTGGCCGCCATTCCGGTCTCGGCGTTCTACAACACGCCCAGGGAATCGGGCATCGTGCGCTTCTGCTTCGCCAAGAAGGATGAAACGCTGCAACTTGCGCTGGAGCGGCTGGCAAAGCTGTAAGGTCATCGCCCCGTAAATCATTTATATCATTTTCCGTTCCGTGACCTTCCCCCTCAACACGACACGCAAAAAAGGACATCCATGATCGACGTCTACAGCTGGGCCACGCCCAACGGCCACAAGGTCCACATCATGCTGGAAGAATGCGGCCTGCCCTACACCGCCCACGCCATCGATATCGGCGCTGGCGACCAGTTCACGCCCGAATTCCTGAAGATCTCGCCCAACAACAAGATCCCCGCCATCGTGGACCCCGATGGCCCGGATGGCGAGCCGATCTCGCTGTTCGAATCCGGCGCGATCCTGATCTACCTGGCCGGCAAGACCGGCCGCTTCCTGGGCGAGACCACCCGCGAGAAGTATGAAGTGCTGCAATGGGTGATGTTCCAGATGGGCGGCCTGGGGCCGATGCTGGGCCAGGCGCACCACTTCCGCCTGTATGCGCCCGAGCAGATCGAATACGCCGTGAACCGCTACACCAACGAAGCGCGCCGCCTCTATCAGGTGATGGACAAGCAGCTCGGCCAGCACGCCTACCTGGCCGGCGAGCACTACACCATCGCCGACATAGCCTGCTTCCCCTGGACCCGTTCGCACAAGAACCAGGGTATCGATCTGGACGACTTCCCCAACGTCAAGCGCTGGTACGACGCCATCAGCGCACGTCCGGCCGTGCAGCGCGGCGTGACCGTGCTGGCCGACAAGCGCAAGCCGCTGCATGACGACAAAGCCCGCGAACTGCTGTTCGGCAAGAGCCAGTACCAGAAACGCTGAACCCGCAGCTGACGGTGTCAGCGGGCGGCGCGATCAGCCGCCGCCGACCGACCCAAAGGGCGCAAACTCGACACGGTTGCGCCCTTTTTCCTTGGCGCGATATAAGGCGTCATCGCTGGCCCGCAACACGTGCTCCTGACCGACACTGTCGGCCTGCATCAGGGCCACGCCGATGGACAGGGTCACCTTCACTTCGCGCCCCTCATGGATCAGCGGCTGGCCGGCGAAGCGATGCTGCAGGCGGGCAGCAAAGTCCGCCGCCGCCTGCCGGTCAGCACCGGTCAGGATGATGGCAAACTCTTCCCCACCCAAACGGCCAGCAGTATCGCTCTTGCGCAACTGGCTCTTGAGCACGGCGGCAAAGTGCCTCAGCACCAGATCGCCGACGGCGTGCCCCAGGCGGTCATTGATGCGCTTGAAATGATCCAGGTCGCACATCAGCACCGCAGCCCCCGCCGTGACGCTGCGCTGGATGCGGCTGTATTCCTCTTGCAGACGCTGCATGAAGTAACGGCGGTTGGGCAATTGCGTGAGGTAGTCGGTCAGGGCGAATTCCTGCAGTTCCAGCTCGATGGACTTGCTCTGGCTGATGTCGGTGATGAAGCCATGCCACAGCGTAGTACCGTCATCGAGCCGGCGTGGCCTGGACTGGCCGCGCAACCAGCGCACGCTCTGGCCCGGCGGCAGCACCCTGAATTCCAGCGTCCAGTGCTCAGCACCCGCGAACACAGCCTCACGCGCCGCCTCGTACAGCGGCATGTCTTCCGGATGGATCACCGTATCAATGATGGCCGGGTTCTCCAGCAGTTGCTGGGGCGTCAGGCCATAGGTCTCGCGCGCGCCCTCGCTGACATAGGTGAAATAGCCGGGCGCCCCCGGCGGCACCTTGAACTGGAACACCATGCCGGGGATTTCACTGGTGAGGTAGTCGAGCATGCGGCTGCTCTTGCCCAGCTTTTCGGTGAGCCGCTTGATCTCGGTGATGTCGGTGGTGGTGCCGATCATGCGCAGCGCATTACCCTGTGCATCACGCGCCACCACCTTGCCGCGACTGCTGATCCATTTGTAGCTGCCATCCTGGCAGCGGATGCGGTGCTCGACCTGGTAGTGATCGGACCTGGCCTCGAAATGCTGGCGGATGGTCTGCTGCACGTACGCCAGGTCGTCGGGATGGATGCGCTGGTAGGCGTCGGCCAGGTGGCTGGACAGCTCCCAGTCCTCGTAACCGAGGATGGCTTTCCAGCCGCGCGAGTAGTACATCTCGCCGGTGACCGCATTGCGATCCCAGATGCCAGTGCCACTGCCCTCGATGGCCAGCGCCATGCGTTCGTAGGCCTGGTCGGGTGCGTCGCGCGGGGTGAGCACATGGCCCGGCACCAGCGCGCGCTCAATGGCCAGCATGGCCATCGAGAGGGCCGCGCTGACCGTCTGCCGATAGGCCTGGTCTTCCTCGAAGCCGCTGTCGACATCGGCGACGGCGATCATCAGGACGCCGGCAAGCTCCCCGGCAAAGGAACGCAGCGGCAGCATCTCGGCCAAGCGCACACCATGGCGGCTTGCCAGGTCGTTGACACGCTGCCAGAAATCGGGGGTATCGGCGGCCTCGGCAGGCAAGTCCAGGATCTGCGTCACCAGCGCCGGCGCGATGTGCGGCGCCGCCCCTGCCTGCATGCGGCGGGCCTGGTCATCGTAGAGGAAGATGGCGAGCGAACGTTCGGGATAGGCCCGGGCAAAACCGACCGCGATGCGATCGAGCAACTGGTCCAGCGGGGCGCCTCGGGCGATATAGGTCAGCGTGAGCTGATGGTAGGCCAGCGCCTTCTCATGGAAGGCGCTGTCGGCACGGTGTGGAAGGCGTTCTGACGTCATGGCGGCTTCATCGACAAACACGCGGCAGTCCGGCGCACTGTCGCCCGGAGGGTGCAGTGGCGCATGCTCGCCACGTGCATTGCACCTTAGCACCTTCTTTTGACAGACTGCACGAAATTATTGGCAACGCGGCAACGACGATGCAAGCAGGCGACAAAACCCGTGAGTATTGGCGAGGAACCCTGCCGGCCATGCCGGCAGGTGCGTCAATAGCGACGCACCAGGAACTCGGCCGCGCAGACCGGCTTGTCCATGCCTTCGCATTGCACCGTCACTTCCCAGACCAACTGCACGCCGGCGGGGATGACTTCCACCGACTGCAGCACGATCACGCCGCGCACGCGCCGACCCACCGGCAGCGGCGCAGGAAAGCGCACGCGATTGAGGCCATAGTTGAGCAGCATCTTGACGTCCGGCCCGAAGTCGATGGAATCCGCCAGCATGCGCGGCAGCAAGGCCAGCGTGAGGAAACCATGCGCCACGGTGCCGCCATAGGGCAAGGCGCGCGCGGCGCGTTCGGGATCGACGTGGATCCATTGGTGGTCGCCGGTGGCCTCGGCAAAGCGATTGACCTGTTCCTGGGTGACGGTGATCCAGTCGCTGGTGGCCACTTCCTGGCCGGCCAGCGACTGCAGTTCTTCGAGTGTGGCGATGCTGCGCATGCGGGTTCTCCTTGGTAGGCCGGTCAGGCTCGTCGGTTCAGCCATCCTGCCAGACGACGCGATTGCGTCCTTGCTGCTTGGCCAGGTACAGACGTCGGTCGGCGGCCTCGATCAGTTCACGCAGCTCCTGTTGCTCCTGCGGCACCAGGGTGGCCGCGCCCACGCTCACGGTGAGCCAGGCGCTCACGCTGGAGCCTTCATGGGGGACCTGGAGCGACTCGACCAGATGGCAGACCTTCTGCGCGATGGCGTGGGCGCCATCCAGACCCGTGCGCGGCAGGATCATGGCGAACTCTTCACCGCCGAAGCGCGCCGACAGGTCGGCCGGACGCTGGATGCTGCTGTCCAGCGCCTCGGCGACCTGCCGTAGCGCGGCGTCACCAGCAACGTGGCCGTAGTTGTCGTTGTAGAGCTTGAAGAAGTCCACATCGATGAGCAAGAGCGCCAGGTCCAGGCCATCGCGCCGCGCCCGCCGCCATTCCGCACCGAGGTAGTCGTCGAAGTAGCGGCGGTTGGCGATGCCGGTCAGGCCATCGGTATTGGTCAGGCGCTGCAGCTCGAAATTGCTCTTCTGCAACTGCTGCTGGCTTTCACGCAGGGCGCTGTAGGCGGCGTCGCGCTGCAGCAGGTTGATGTAGGAACGCGAATGGTAACGGATGCGCGCCACCAGCTCGATGACGTCGGGCAGCTTGACCATGTAGTCATTGGCGCCGCCGGCAAATGCATCGCGCTTGACCACGGCGTCATCGCGCGAGGACAGCACGATGATGGGCACATTGACCAGCACGGCGCTGGCGCGGTATTGCCGCACCAGCGTCATCCCGTCCACCCCCGGCATGACCAGGTCCTGCAGGATCACGGTGGGCCTGGTCCTTTCGGCCACGGTCAGCGCTTCCTCGGCACGGGTGCAGAAATGGAAATCGATGTGCGGCTCATTGGCCAGGGCGCGGCGGATCGCCTCGCCCACCATGGGCTGGTCATCGACCAGCAAGACCATGATCTTGTATTCATCCGCCGGCAGCGCTGGACTGCCCAACGGGATGTCGGTATGCACCGAACTCATGCTGTATTCCTTCAGATGATAATGGCTTGCAGCCGGGCGGCCATGCCGGTGACCGGCAGCACTTCCACGGCGGCATTGAGCGCAACGGCGGCCTTGGGCATGCCGTAGACTGCGCAACTTTTCTGGTCCTGGGCCATGGTGTGGGCGCCACTGTCGCGCAAGGCCTTCAAGCCAGCCGCACCATCGCGGCCCATGCCGGTGAGCAGCAGACCCGCAACCTTGCCTGGCCAGTGCCGCACGATGCTCTGGAAAAACACGTCCACCGAAGGACGGTAGACGTCATTGGGCGCGCCCTCCACATAACCGAGCCGCCCGCCATCCTTGACCACCAGATGGCGATTGCTGGCCGCCAGCAGCACCGCGCCGCGTTGCGGAGCCTGGCCCTCCTGCGCCAGCCCCACCTTGAGCGCCGATTGCTGTTGCAGCCACTGCGCCATGCCCGGCGCAAAGGCGGCATCGATATGCTGGACGATCACCATCGCTCCGGCAAAGCCCTGCGGGATCGCCTTGAGCAGGGTCGCCAGTGCTGCCGGCCCGCCCGCCGAGGCGCCCACGGCCACCAGCGGCGGCAGGCTGCCGACGTGCGCCGGCTGGGCCGGCGCCAGGGTCTCGGCCCGGCCGCCGCGCACCGGCGGGCTGACCATTTCGGGGGAGAGGCGACCGAGATTATCGATCTTTTCGATCAAGGCCGCTGCGTCACGCTTGCCGGCGGCCCCGATCAAGGCCGGCGTCTGGGTGGCGTCGAGGGCGCCATAGCCCATGGCTTCATAGATCTTGTCAGCCGAGGTATCCATGTCGGAGGTCACCACCAGAATCGGACAGGGGGTGGCCTCCATGATCCGGCGCGTGGCCTCGGCCCCATCGACCTTGGGCATGAGCAAGTCCATCAGGACCACGTCGGGCAATTGCCAGGCGCACATCTGCACTGCCTGTTCGCCATCGCGGGCGATCCAGATCAGTTCATGGCGGCCGCTCTCGGCGATGACCCGTCGCAGCACTTCCACCATCATGGGGGTGTCATTGACGATGCCGATCTTCACTATGTCGCCTCTCCAATCAAATCCGTGACGGCCTGCAACAGGCTTTCGTCATGGAAGCTGCTCTTGGTGAAGTAGTGGTCAGCACCGGCCTCCAGGCCACGCTGCCGGTCTTCTTCACGGTCCTTGTACGACACGATCATCACCGGCAGCGACTGCAGGTTCGCAGCGCCGCGGATGAGGCTCACCAGTTCGATGCCATCCATGCGCGGCATGTCGATATCGGTGATGACCAGGTCGAAGTCCTCGGCGCGCACGGCATTCCAGCCGTCCATGCCATCCACCGCCACGGTCACCTGATAGCCGCGATTGGTGAGCAGCTTGCGCTCCAGCTCGCGCACGGTCAGCGAATCATCCACCACCAGCACCTTCTTGCGCGCCACGGTGGTGGTCGGCGCTGCGCCATCCTGGTCCACCGTCTGCAGGCGGCCGGAAGAGGTCAGCTTCTCCACCGTGCGCAACATGTCGGCCACGTCCAGGATCAGCAAGGGCGTGCCATCTTCCATGAGCGCGCCGGCCAGCACATCGGCAATCTTGCCCAGGCGCGGGTCCAGCGGCTGCACCACCAGCATGCGCTCGCCCAGGAAGGCATCCACCGCCAGCCCATAGGTATGTTCCTGCTCGCCGATGACGACCACGCAGACGCTGCCGTCGCGCGAGCGCCACTGGCCCTTCTGCAAGACCTGATGGGCGCTGACCAGTCCGACCTGGCGCCCACCATGGCTGAAGTGCTGGTAGCCCTCCAGCGTCTGCAAGGCCTCGGCGGGCAAGCGCAGCGTACGATTGACGTAGGCCAGCGGAAACGCATAAGGTTCACCGGCGATGTCCACCAGCAGGCTGCGGATCACCGACAGCGTCAGCGGCAGCTGCATCAGGAAGCGGCTGCCCTGGCCGGCCTGGGTGGTGATACGGATGGTGCCGCGCACCTGCTTGAGCATGTCGGCCACCACATCCAGTCCGACCCCACGGCCGGAGATTTCGGTGACGGTGTCACGCAGGCTGAAACTGGGCAGCAGCAGGAATTCCAGCAATTCGGCTTCCGACAGCCGCTCGGCGGTCTCCTGGTTGGACAGCCCGCGCGCGACCACGGCGCGGCGCACCTGTTCGATATCGATGCCAGCGCCGTCGTCGGCCACCTCGATCAACAGCATGCCGGCGCTGTGGCGCGCCTCCAGCCGGATCACGCCCTGCTCGGGCTTGCCGGCGGCGCGCCGCTGGGCGCTGCTTTCGATGCCATGGTCCACGGCATTGCGCAGCAGGTGGCCGATGGGGGCTTCCAGCTTATCCAGAATGTCGCGGTCGATCTGGGTGGTATTGCCCACGATGTCCAGCCGCACCGACTTGCCCAGCGTATTGCCCACATCGCGCACCATGCGCGCCAGCCCCGCCGTGCCATCGGTGAAGGGGCGCATGCGGCAGGCCAGCGCCTCATCGTAGAGGCGCTGCGACAGATTTACCGAGCGGCGATCGAAGGCGTCCAGTGCGCTCAATTGCTCGCCCAGCAATTGCTGGTTCTGCTGCATCAGCGTGCGCAGTTCGGCAAAGGCGGTCTGGGCGAATTCATCGAGCTGGGTCGTAGCCAGTGTCTGTTGCAGCAGGTCCAGCGCCTGCATGGCCTCGCGCTGCGTGCGTTTCATGCGCAGCATGGTGGCCGAAAAAGGCTTGAGCTGGCGCGACTCCACCAACGACTCCCCGGTCAGCCCGAGCAACCGGTCCAGGCTCTCGGCGCTCACGCGCACCGCGCGCGCAGCACTTGCGTTGGGCAGATGTGCGCCGGCCACCGGTGCTGCCGGGACGGGCGCGGGCTCGGCAAGCTCGGGCTCGGTGAGCTGGGCTGCTGCCGCGACAACGGGCTCGGCCGCCGCCGGGGTAGGAGCGGATGTGGATGCGGGTGCAGGCCAGGGAGCGGCCTCACCTCCGCTCATCACGTTGGGCAGCGCCACCAGGAAAGCCTGCACCTCGGCGCTGCCGGCATGGTCGGCCCAGGCCTCGTCGCCGTCTGGCGGCGCAGCGATGCGCGCCAGCAGGTCTGCTCCACGCAGCAGCACGTCGATATGTTTTTTCTGCAACAGCAAGCGGCCCTGCTGGGCCAGCACGAAGCAATCTTCCAGTACATGGGCCACCTTGACCGCCGGCTCCAGGCCGACGATGCGGGCCGCACCCTTGAGCGAATGGCCGGCGCGCATGCAGGCTTCCAGATGATCGGCCGCGGTGGGCTGCTGCTCCAGCGCCAGCAGGCTGGCGTTGAGCTGGGCGATCTGGCTTTCCGCTTCGAAGCGGAACAGGTCCAGCATGGACATCTGGCTCAGGTCGGGCGTACTCATGTCATGCTCCGGTTGAGTACATAGAACAGCAATTCGTGGTCCAGCAGGCCGATGGCGTGGCCGCGCCATTCCAGCATGCCCCGGGTGTACTGGATGGCGGCCTGGGCCAGGGTGGTCGGCACCGGCCCCAGGCTGCCATCGTGGCGATGCACCCCGGCCACCTCGTCGACCGGGAACACCAGCGTCTGGCCGTCATGCACGGCCACCAGCAACTTGGGCGGCAAGGCCTTGGGTGCAGCCGCACCGAACTGGAACAACTGCGCCAGCGAGACACAGATACGCAAGGCGCCCCGGATGTTGAGCACGCCCAGGATGGCCGGATTGCGCTGGTGCGGCAGGCTGTGCACGACACGCGCCTCGGCCACTTCCTGCACCACCGTGGTGGCGATGGCCCACCATTCCACGCCGATGCGCACCACCAGCACCGAACTGCGTGCAGCGGCCAGTTCCGCGCCGGGCGCGGGGCTGGTCGGCTCCTGCCAACTGGGCAAGGCGTCGTTGGCGAGGCTCACGCGATCGAGCTGCTGGACCGCTGCACGGGCGAAGGTCGGGCAATTCAGGCAGCGCACATGCTGCTGCAATTGCGGACAGGAGCCGTCGCCCTTGATGCCGATGCGGTTCCAGCAATCGTCGATGGCCAGCAGTTCGATCTCAGCCATGCGCGCCCTCCCCTGGCTTGGCCATGCGCTCGGCGCGCTGGCGCATGCGCTGCGCGCCGCTGGCGTCACCCTGGGCCTGCAGCAGCGCCGCCAGCTGCAGCAAGGCCGCCTGGTGGTCTGGCTCCAGATACAAGGCCTTGCGGTAGCAGCGCTGGGCTAGCTCTTGCTGGCCGCCCGCGTCGTGGATCAGGCCCTGCAGATAGAAGGCCTCGGCGCTGGGCCCTTGCTGCTGCACAGCTTGTTCGCACAGCTCCCCCGCCTGGGCGAACTGCCCCTGGTCGGCCAGCGTACGGGCGCGTTCCAGCAAGCCGGCCGGCAGCGCCGCTGCTGGTGAGGAAGCACTGGCCGCAGCAACGGCAGTAGCGGCAGCAAGGCGCCGCGCCGGCGCGCGATGTGCAGCGTCCGTCCTGACCGGCGTCGGCGCTGGCGGGGCCGCCTGCGCCAGTGGCGCCCAGGCAGGCAGCGACGGCGGCGGCAATGTGGCCGCCACGCGCTTGCGGAAGCCGAAAGCCAGGGCGATGCCCGCCGATTCCATGGTGGGTCCCAGCAGGACGCCGCCCTCAGCCGGACCGACGAAGATGAGCGCATCGGGCTTCATCACCGACGCCAGCAATTGCACCACCTGACGTTGCACGTCGCGCTCGAAGTAGATCAGCACATTGCGGCAGAAGATGAAGTCATAGGGCTGGGCCTGCCGCAGGAAGTCCGGCGCGAGCAGGTTGCCGGGCGCAAAGCGCACCTGGCTGCGGATGCGCTCATGCAACCGCCACTGCCCCTGCTCGACGTCGAAATGACGGTCCCGGAACGCCAGCTCCTGGCCCCGGAAGGAATTGCGGCCATACAGGCCCGCCGCCGCGATCTCCAGCGAACGGGTGCGGATGTCATAGGCATCGATGACGAACTGCCCTGGCGTTAGGCCGGCATCGAGCAAGGCCATGGCCAGGGAATACGGCTCCTCGCCGGTGGAGCATGGCAGGCTGAGGATGCGTAGGATGGCTGCCGGCTGGGCCGACACTTTTTCGGTGGCCAGGCGGGCCACCGCAAGAATGGCTTCGCGGTCGCGGAAGAACCAGGTCTCCGGCACCACGGCCAGTTCGATCAGGGCCTGCAATTCGGCTGACGAAGTCAGCAAGAGGGAGAGGTAGAGTCCATCGTCTTCCATCTCCAGCGCCGCCATGCGTTCGCGCACCACGCGCTCGATCAGGCTGGCGCCGACGGTGGTCATGTCCATGCCCATGGCGGCCTTGAGCTTGTCGGCAATGGCCTGCAGCGACTTCATGCGTCCTCCCGGGCATAGAGCACGGCGCGGGTGGCCGCGTCCAGCAGCGCCGACACCTGCACCCGTTGCAACAGGCCGCCCTGGTAAGGCATGACCGGCCCCAGGTACGGCGTCTCATCATGCGCTACCGTGGCGCGGACAAAGTGCTGCTCGGCACGGCGCAAAGTATCGGTGGCCTGCTCCAGGATCAGTCCCAGCAAGGCCGGCTCTCCCGCCGGCGAGCGGTCATGCACCAGCACCAGGCGCGTGCTCACCCGCTGTGCGGCGGGACGGCCCAGCGTGCGCTGGCTGAGGTCGATCACGGGCACGTGGCGGCCTTCATAGGGCAGCAGGCCGGCGACCCAGACGGGCGCGCCGGGCAGCTGCTTGCAGGGCGTCAGCGGCAGCACCACGGCCACCTCCGCCACGGGCAAGGCATAGCGGTCCGCGCCTAGCGAGAACAGCAGGAACAAGGGATCAGTCAGGACAGCCATGTCAGGGCGCGGGTCAGTCCTGCACCTTGAAGCGCGAGACGCCGTTGCGCAACTCATTGGAGACCACGTGCAATTCCTCGATGGCCTGGCTGGATTGCTGCAGGGATTCCACGGTCTGCTGCGCGGCTTCGGACAACTGCACCAGCGCCTGGTTGATCTGTTCGGCGCTGTTGGCCTGGGCCTGCATGCCTTCGTTGACGATCTGGAAGCGCGGCGCCAGCGCCTGCACCTGGGCGATGATCTGCGAGAGCTGGCTGCCGGCCGTCTGCACGTCCTGCATGCCGCGCCGCACCTGGTCGGAGAACTTGTCCATGCCCATCACGCCAGCGGCCACGGCAGACTGGATTTCCTTGACCATGACCTCGATGTCATAGGTGGCCACGGCCGTCTGGTCGGCCAGGCGGCGGATTTCGGTGGCCACCACCGAGAAGCCGCGCCCATGCTCGCCGGCCTTCTCGGCTTCGATGGCGGCGTTCAGCGACAGCAGGTTGGTCTGGTCCGCCACCTTGGTGATGGTGGTGACGACCTGGTTGATGTTGCCGGCCTTCTCGTTGAGGATGGCCAGCTTGGCGCTGACCGAACCGGCGGCGTCCATGACGTTCTGCATGGTGTCTTCCATGCGCGTCAAGCCCGCCTGTCCATTGCCGGCCAGGGCGGAAGTCTGCTCGGAGACCACCGACACCTCGTTCATGGTGCGCACCAGGTCGCGCGAGGTGGAATGGATCTCGCGCGAGGTAGCACCGATCTCGGTGGTGGTAGCGGCGGTTTCGGCGGCGGTGGCCTGCTGCTGGCGGGCCGTGGCGGCGATCTCGGTGACCGAGGTGGCCACCCGCGCCGAGGACTTCTGCGCCTGCGAGACCAGCCCGGTCAGCTCGTCGGTCATGCGGTCGAAACCGCTGCCGAGGTGGCCGAACTCGTCATTGCGATCCAGCGCCACCCGGCGCGAGAAATCACCCGAACGCATGTAGTCGAGGATGCCCATGAGCTTCTGCAGCGGCTCGTTGATGGCCCGCATCAGGAAGAAACCGCATACCAGCGCCGCCAGCAAGGCCGCCATGAGCGAACTGAGCATGGCGAACTGGGCCGAGGTGACGGCATCGTTGATGCGGCTGGCAGCGTCATCGGCAATACTCTTGTTGGTATCGACCATGCGCTGGGTCAGCTGGTAACCCTGGCGCCACTGCGGCCGGATCTGTTCATTGAACATCTTGTCGATGGGAGCGCGCTGACTGAAATCCATCTTCAGGACTTCGCTGATCATGGCGCGGTACTTCTGGCGCGTTTCCTTGAACTGCTCGAAGAGCTTGCGGTCGCTATCGCTGAAGATGGTCTTGTCGTAGTCTTCCTGCAGGCGGTCCAGACGTTCGCCATTGCGGCGCAACAGGGCCAGGTCGGCCTGGCGTTCGGCTTCGTTGGTGTCGATCTGGGCGATCTGCTGGCTCATCAGCAGGTTTTCATACCAGGCGGCATTGATCATGGTGCTGTAATACAGGCCCGGCGTGGAATCCTGGCGCAGCGCAGTCGCGCCGTTCTCGATACGGCCCAGGTTGACGGCGGAAATCCCGGCCATCAAGGCCATCAGCAGCAAGATGAGGGCAAAGCTCCCCAGGATGCGTTGTTTGATCGTCCAGTTCTTCATGCGCAGGATTCCCCCCTTGGATGGAATGCACACCTCGGCGCGCGCATTAACCGGCGCGTACACGGGAGCGTACATTTAGTGCTGTCTAGTAATACTTCGACATTATCATTGAAATCTTTCAATATCACTATTATCCGTGCACAACTGAACAACGCTTCACCAAAATAACAAAATGACAACGGCGCCCGCTAGGGGCGCCGTTGCTCAATGGATCGTGGATCGTGGATCGATGCGGAAAGGGGAAAGCGGCTCAGGTCGGCATGGGCTTGTTGTCCTGCAGGTCGAGGAAGCCCTTGATCAGACGATAGGCCTTCCAGATCCAGGCCAGCGTGAAGACCAGCACGGCCAGCGGAATGCCGATGACGGTGAGCCACAACGCGCCACCGGCGAACAGCCAGAACAGGTACCACCAGAAGGAGCGGATCTGCCAGCGGTGGTGGCTGTAGAGGAAGGTGTCGCGCACATCCCCGCGCTTGATGTAATTGACGATCAAGGGCAGCCAGGACAGCATGCCCAATGAAAACACCAGGCAGATGGCATGGGCCAGATAGAGCCACCAGACCAGGTCACGGCCGGTCTGGGTCTGCGGATCGAATACCAGTTCCTGGTTCATTACGTCTCCTGAAGTGAAGGAAAAAGCCGCCCGACAATCAGGCCAGCAGGTTCAAGATGCCGTCCAATCCCACGAAATTCAAGCCCACGCTGGCTTGTGCCCGCACCACCGGCTTGGCGCGGAAGGCCACCGACAGGCCCGAGATACCCATCATCCGCAGATCATTGGCGCCATCGCCCATGACGATGGCCTGGGCCGGCTCGGCGCCGATCTCGCGGCAGACACGCTCGACGGTAGCGCGCTTCTCGTCGGCATTGACGATGCCGCCGACCACCTTGCCGGTGAGCTTGCCATCGACCACTTCCAGCGTATTGGCGTGGGTATAGTCCAGGTTCAGACGCGCCTTCATGCGGTCGGTGAAGAAGGTGAACCCGCCCGAGACCAGCAAGGTCTTCAGGCCGGCGGCCTGCACCGCCTTCAACATGTTTTCCGCACCCGCAGACAATTGCAGGCGCTCGTCATAGACGCGCTGCAGCGCGCCAGCATCCAGTCCCTTCAACAGCGCCACGCGACGCGTGAGGCTTTCGTTGAACTCGATCTCGCCACGCATGGCCGCTTCGGTGATCTCGGCCACCTGGGGCTTCAAGCCCTGCATGTCGGCGATCTCGTCGATGCATTCGATGGTGATGAGGGTCGAATCCATGTCCATGGCCACCAGGCGGAAGTCGGCCAGCTTGCGGCCTTCATCGATGAAGGCGTAGTCCAGGCGCGCCTGCAGGCAGGCGGCGTCGATGCTGGCCTTGAGCGCGTCGTTCAGGCTCACCCCGGCCACGCGCCAGGCATCGGCATCGGGAACACGCACGTCACTGATGCGTTCGACCTGGCCGCCCGCCAGTGCGGCGATGGCCTCGATGGTGGAAGAAGACACGGCGTGTTGCTTGGGGGCTTGCAGGATCAGGTTCATATTGTTCTGTTGATTCATTGATGCGGTTGGATTCGGTAGTGCGTGGCCGGGACAGCGGCTCAGCCGGTGAGCGCCTTCATGGTCGCCTTGACCTGCTGCACGCGGGCATTCAGATCGGGCATGCTGGCGGTGATGCGCAGCTTGTCGGGACCGTTGAGCTTGACCTGGCGGTTCTTCTGCACCAGCTCGATGATGCGCATGGCGTCGATCGGCGGATTGGGAACGAACTGCAGCAGCGCCGCTTCGGAATGCGCATCGATCTTGATGATGCCCAGCGGCTTGGCCGCAATACGCAGGCGATGCGTTTCGATGAGCGCCTTGGCCGCATCGGGCAGCTTGCCGAAGCGGTCGATCAGCTCTTCCTGCAAGGCGTCGATGGCGTCGGACTTCTCGCAGTTGGCCAGGCGCTTGTAGAGCGACAGGCGCTCATGCACATCGCCGCAGAAGTCATTGGGCAGCAGCGCCGGCGCATGCAGGTTGATCTCGGTGGTGGTCGACAGCGGCGCGGCCAGGTCGGGCTCGCGGCCATCCTTCAGGGCGCGCACGGCTTCGTTCAACATGTCGGAGTACATCTGGAAACCGATCTCGTGGATCTCGCCCGATTGATGGTCGCCCAGCACTTCGCCGGCGCCGCGGATTTCCAGGTCGTGCATGGCGAGATAGAAGCCACTGCCCAGTTCCTCCATCTGCTGGATCGCTTCCAGCCGGCGCTGCGCCTGCTTGGACAGGCCCTGCACATCCTGCACCAGCAGGTAGGCATAGGCCTGGTGGTGCGAGCGCCCCACCCGGCCGCGCAACTGGTGCAGCTGCGCCAGGCCGAACTTGTCGGCGCGATGCATGATGATGGTGTTGGCGGTGGGCACGTCGATGCCGGTCTCGATGATGGTGGTACAGAGCAGGATATTGAAGCGCTGCGCCACGAAGTCGCGCATCACCTTTTCCAGGTCGCGTTCGTGCATTTGCCCGTGCGCGATACCGATGCGCGCTTCCGGCAAGAGCTGTTCCAGCGCGGCCTTGCGGTTGGCGATGGTTTCCACTTCGTTGTGCAGGAAATAGACCTGGCCGCCGCGCTTCAATTCGCGCAGGCAGGCTTCGCGGATGGTCGATTCCTGCTCGGCGCGCACGAAGGTCTTGATGGCCAGGCGCTTCTGCGGCGCGGTGGCGATCACCGAGAAATCGCGCAGACCTTCCAGGGCCATGCCCAGGGTACGCGGGATGGGCGTGGCGGTCAGCGTCAAGACATCGACCTCGGCGCGCAGCGACTTCAGGGCTTCCTTCTGGCGCACGCCGAAGCGATGTTCCTCGTCGATGATGACCAGGCCCAGACGCGAGAACTTCACCTCATCGGACAGCAGCTTGTGGGTGCCGATGACGATATCGATGGTGCCATCGCCCAGGCCCTTGATGGCTTGCGTGACTTCCTTGCCGGTGCGGAAGCGCGATAGTTCGGCGATCTTCACGGGCCAGTTGGCGAAACGGTCGGCGAAGGTGGCGGCATGCTGTTCGGCCAGCAGCGTGGTCGGGGCCAGGATGGCGACCTGCTTGCCGCCCATCACCGCCACGAAGGCAGCGCGCAAGGCGACTTCGGTCTTGCCAAAGCCGACGTCGCCGCAGATGAGGCGATCCATGGGCTTGCCGCTGGTCATGTCCTTGATGACGGCATGGATGGCGGCGGCCTGGTCGGCGGTTTCTTCGAAACCGAAGCTGTCGGCGAAGGCTTCATAGTCATGCGCCGAATACTCGAAGGCATGACCCTGGCGTAATGCGCGGCGGGCGTACAGGTTCAGCAGTTCGGCGGCGGTATCGCGCACCTGCTGGGCAGCCTTGCGCTTGGCCTTTTCCCACTGGCCTGAACCGAGTGCGTGCAGCGGTGCGTCTTCCGGCGAAGCGCCGGAATAACGCGAAATCACGTGCAGTTGCGAGACCGGCACGTAGAGCTTGGTCTCCTTGGCGTATTCCAGATGCAGGAATTCGGTCTCGCCCTCCCCCAGGTCCATGCTGACCAGACCCATATAGCGGCCGATGCCGTGGCTGCTGTGGACCACCGGGTCGCCGATCTTCAGTTCCGACAGGTCGCGCACCATGTATTCCACATCGGTGGCGGCCTGCTGCTTGCGGCTGCCGACGCGGCGGCCACTGCCGGCATACAGCTCGGTCTCGGTCACCAGGGCCAGGCCAGCGGCGGTGACGAAGCCGGCATGCAGCGGCGCTACACCGAGCATCAGCGCTTCGTCGCTGGCGAGGAAGCCGTTCCAGTCCTCGCACAGGACCGGATGGAGGTCGTATTCAGCAAAGTATTGCTGCAGCGTTTCGCGCCGGCCATTGCTCTCGGCGCAGATCAGCACGCGCTCGGCGCCCTTCAAGAGGAAGCTGCGCAGGTTGACCAGTGGGTCATCGGCACGGCGGTTGACGGCGATGTTGGGCAGCGGGGCCGAGATCGCCGAAGGCGCATCATCGGTCTTGAGCACCCAGCGGGCGTGGGGTTTCAGGAGCGTGAAGAAATCTTCATCATCCAGATAGATGGCCTGCGGCTCCAGCACCGGCCGTTCGCGGTCGGCGTTAAGGAAATTCCAGCGCGAGCGGGTGTCACTCCAGAAGCGCTTGATGGCTTGCTCGATATCGCCCACGGTGGCGAACATGGCATTGGCCGGCAGGTACTGAAAGAGCGTGGCCGTCTCTTCGAAGAACAGCGGCAGGTAATATTCGATGCCTGCCGAGGCGATGCCGTTGCCGATATCCTTGTAGATGGCCGAGCGCGATGGGTCGCCCTCGAACACTTCGCGCCAGCGATTGCGGAAGGCCAGGCGCGAGGCCTCGTCCATGGGGAATTCGCGGCCCGGCAGCAGGCGCACTTCCGGCACCGGATAGAGCGAGCGCTGAGTATCGGCGTCAAAGGTGCGGATGGTTTCGATGGTGTCGCCGAACAGGTCCAGGCGGTAAGGCAGCACCGAGCCCATCGGGAAGATATCGATCAGGCCGCCACGCACCGAGTATTCACCGGGCGACATCACCTGGCCGACGTGGGTGTAGCCGGCCAACGTGAGCTGGGACTTCAGCTTGCCTTCGTCGAGCTTTTCACCCTGCTTGAAGAAAAAGGTATAGGCCGCCAGGAACTGCGGCGGCGCCATGCGCAGCAAGGCCGTGGTGGCTGGCACGATGAGCAGGTCGCACTGGCCGGACTGCACTTCATAGAGCGTGGCCAGGCGTTCGGAGACCAGGTCCTGGTGCGGCGAGAAGGCGTCGTAGGGCAGCGTTTCCCAATCCGGCAGCAGATGGCAGCGCAGGCGCTCGCCCTCGCTGGGCTGGAACCACGGGATTTCGGATAGCAGGCGCTGCGCATCGGTGGCCCCGGCCACCACCACGGCCAGCATGCGGCCTTCGGCCTTCAGCGCCAGCGCGGCCTGGGCCAGCAGATAGGCATCGGCGGAACCGTGCACGGCAGGAGGCTGGAAACGGATACCTGCCTTGGGCAGGCTTTTTTTCGGATCAAAAGACATCAGGATCGGGAGGATCGGCTTGGTTTGGACTTGATTCGGGTACAGCAACGGCGCAGGCCCGGTGGCGACCATGCTGGCAGCGCCGCGAAATGCCGGTCGCTTGCAAGGGATTGGCATTAGAATTCAGCCTCCCATTATAAACGAAGGCCCCATCGCAGACCGCCGCCAGGCGGGCGCCGGGGCCAGGTGCCTGGCATGAACCCATCGCAGTCCGCTTCTTCCCTGCCCCCTGCACCGGCCTCGCCGCCGGCCCGCCATTTTGCGCTGATCCCCGCCGCCGGCGTGGGCGCGCGCATGGGGGGGCAGATCCCCAAGCAATACCTGCCGCTGGCCGGCCAGCCCATGCTGCTGCATGCGCTGCAGAGCTTCGCTGCCCATGCGCGCATCGCCCATACCTTCGTGGTGGTCAGTGCCGAGGATGGCTGGATAGACGCCCTGATGACGCCGGCCCTGCTGCAACGCGTGAGCATCCTCCGTGTAGGCGGACCAACGCGCCAGGACAGCGTTTTCAATGGCCTCAACGCCCTGCGCGACCAGCTCGCCGATGCCGACTGGGTGCTGGTGCACGACGCCGCCCGACCGGGACTGGATGCAGCGCTGATCGACAGGCTGCTCGATGCCCTCGCCCAGGATGAGGTTGGCGGCCTGCTGGCCTTGCCGGTCGTGGATACGCTCAAGCGCGGCGATGGCGCATCCGCCCCGCGCTCAGAGCAGACCGTGCCACGCGCCGGCCTGTGGGCGGCGCAGACACCGCAGATGTTCCCCTATGCCCTGTTGCATCGCGCCCTGCGCCAGGCCCAGGAGCAAGGCCGGTTGAGCGAGATCACCGACGACGCCAGCGCCATCGAAATGCTGGGCCTGCGCCCACGCCTGGTCGAAGGCAGCCCCCGCAATCTCAAGGTCACGCTGGCGCAGGACGCCGCGCTGGCCGAATTCTTCCTGAAAGGTCCCCATCCATGAGCCACCCCATCCCCTTCCGTATCGGCCAGGGCTATGACTGCCACGTCCTGGTCGAAGGCCGTCCGCTGATCCTGGGCGGCGTCACCATCCCGCACCACAAGGGTCTGCTGGGCCACTCGGACGCCGATGCGCTGCTGCACGCCATCACCGACGCCCTCTTCGGCGCGGCCGCGCTGGGCGACATCGGCCGCCATTTCCCCGATACCGACCCGCAATTCAAGGGCGCCGATTCCCGCGTGCTACTGCGCGAAGCCGGCAAACGCCTGGCGGCGGCGGGCTACCGGGTGGGCAATGTGGACGCCACCATCATCGCCCAAGCGCCCAAGATGGCCCCGCATATTGGCGCGATGGTGGCTCATATCGCTGAAGACCTCGGAATTTCCCCCGAACAAGTCAATGTGAAGGCGAAAACCAACGAAAAAATGGGATTTTTGGGGCGAGAAGAAGGGATTGCAACCGAAGCAGTTGCGCTCATCTACCGCCAAAATGAAGGAAATTGATGCGTAGGAAGTCGCCCGACAGCCTCGCGTAGGACAATGCCTGACACCCGCAAAGCCGCACCAGACAAGGGATTGCGGGCGGCTTTCTGCACCATCGGGCGGCATTGAGCGAAATCTAAAGCACCCGAAAAAGTCATTAAATATTTAAATTGAAGTTTCGTGCCGAAAATCTCTTGCATTCTCGATTTAATGAGTATAATCGTCGCGTCGTTAGGATTCGAGCTGGTAGTGCGGTCATCTCGCTGTCATTCCTCCCGAGTAACGATAAAGAGCCGGGCGCAAGCCCCAATCAATTAAATTTAGGAGTCCGTAATGGCAACTGGTACCGTCAAGTGGTTCAACGATGCAAAAGGTTTTGGCTTCATCACCCCCGATGAAGGCGGTGAAGATCTGTTCGCTCACTTCTCCGCTATTCAATCGAATGGCTTCAAGTCGCTGAAGGAAAACCAACGCGTTTCCTTCGAAGTGACCACCGGCCCGAAGGGCAAGCAAGCTTCGAACATCGTTCCGGCTGCTTAAGCTTTTCAAGCTAAAAAAAATCCCTGACTTGTCGGGGATTTTTTTCGTCCCTCGCTTTTGCAAAGTGACGAGATGAGCATCAAAAAAATCCCCGCCCTCTTGCGAGTGGCGGGGATTTTCATTCCTGCTGAAGCGATTCTGAATCAGATTTCTTCGTACAGCGGCAGCGTCAGGAATTCGGCAAAGGTCTCGGAAGTAGACATCTCTTCGAAGATCTTGGCGGCGCGGTCATAGGTCGGGCCGTCGCCTGCCACTTGCTTCACCTTGGCCAGCTCTTCCGGAATCATCGCGCGCACCATATCGGCCGTGACCTTGCGGCCATCTTCCAGATTGCCCTTGGCGCTGCGGATCCACTGCCACACCTGCGCACGGCTGATCTCGGCGGTGGCCGCATCTTCCATCAGGTTGTGGATGGGCACACAGCCATTGCCGGCCAGCCAGGCGCCCAGGTAGTGGATGCCGACGTTGATGTTGTAGCGCAGGCCAGCCTCGGTGATCGGCGTTTCCGGCTGGAAATTGAGCAGATCGGCGGCCTTCACGTCCACGTCCGGACGCTGCTTCTCGAACTGGTTGGGCTTGTCGCCCAGCACGGCGACGAATTCCTTCATGGATGCCTCGACCAGCCCCGGGTGCGCGACCCAACCGCCGTCATAGCCGTCTGTAGCGTCACGGCGCTTGTCGTTGATGATGCCTTGCATGGCGATGGCGTTCTTTTCCGGATCGTTCTTGATCGGGATCAGCGCGCTCATGCCGCCGATGGCCGGCGCGCCGCGCTTGTGGCAGGTCTTCAGCAGCAGCAGCGCGTAGGCGCGCATGAACGGCGAGGTCATGGTGACCTTGGCGCGGTCGGCCAGGCAGAAGTCCTTGTCGTTCTTGAACTTCTTGATGCAGGAGAAGATGTAGTCCCAACGGCCAGCGTTCAGGCCAGCACTGTGCTCGCGCAGCTCGTACAGGATTTCTTCCATCTCGAAGGCAGCGGTGATGGTTTCGATCAGCACGGTCGCCTTGATGGTGCCTTGCGGCAGGCCGATTTCATTCTGCGCCATCACGAAGATGTCATTCCACAGACGGGCTTCCAGGTGCGATTCCATCTTGGGCAGATAGAAGTACGGACCGGCGCCGCGCGCCAGCTGTTCCTTGGCGTTGTGGAACAGGAACAGGGCGAAGTCGAAGATGCCGCCGGAAATGCGCTTGCCATCCAGGGTCACGTGCTTCTCATCCAGGTGCCAGCCACGCGGGCGCACCACCAGGGTGGCGATCTTGTCGTTGAGCTTGTAGCTCTTGCCGTTCGATTCCAGCGAGATGGTGCGGCGGATCGCGTCATACAGGTTGATCTGGCCGCTGATCTGGTTGTCCCACACCGGCGAGTTGGAATCCTCGAAGTCGGTCATGTAGCTGTCCGCGCCCGAGTTGAAGGCGTTGATGACCATCTTGCGCTCGACCGGGCCGGTGATTTCCACGCGGCGGCACTTCAGGGCCTCGGGGATGGGGGCGATCTTCCAGTCGCCGGTGCGGATGGATTCGGTTTCCTTCAGGAAGTCGGGGCGCTCACCAGCGTCCAGGCGCTTGACGCGCTCGGCACGAGCGGCCAGCAGTTCCTGGCGGCGGCCTTCGAAGGCGCGCGAGAGCTTGGCGACCAGCGACAGGGCTTCAAAGGTCAGGATGTTCTCGTAACCCGGCTTGATGTCGCCGGAGATTTCCATGCCGGTGGGCAGCTTCAGTTGCGTCATGCTGGACTCCTCAAAAAGAAAGATGGACAGGTTGATCTTGTTTTCATGATTGTGCCTGAGTCGGTGCCGCTTTTTGCATCGCATCAGACACTTTATGTACGCAGTATATTTAAACTAAATCGATATGAGTGAAAGCTTTTATCAATTTATCTTTGCGTTTTAGTTACAAGTGAGCCGATAATCTCCCTGCCCACCCAGCCAACACCAGTGCGGCTTTGCCGCCCATTTCACGGCATACCCAGGAGCGCAGCATGGACCAGTTCAAGCAGATATCGACCTTTGCCGAGGTAGCCGCACGCGGCAGCCTGTCGGCGGCGGCACGCGCCGAGGGCATCGCCCCGGCCATGATAGGCCGCCGGCTGGACGCGCTGGAGGAGCGCCTGGGCGTGAAGCTCTTGCAGCGGACCACCCGCAAGATCGTGCTGACCAACGAGGGCGCGGCCTTCCTGGAAGATTGCCAGCGCATCCTGGCCGACCTGGAGGATGCCGAATCGGCCGTCTCCGAACGCAGCGCCCGCGCCAGCGGCCAGTTGCTGATCTCGGCCCCGGCCGGTTTCGGGCGTCAGCACGTGGCGCCGCTGCTGCCCTCCTTCCTCGCTGAACATCGGGACGTCACGCTCACGCTGAACCTGAACGATCGCATTGCCGACGTCATCGGTGAAGGCATCGACGTGGCCATCCGCATCGCCACGCTGACCGATTCCAACCTGGTGAGCGTGAAGCTGGCCGAGAATCATCGCGTCATCGTCGCCGCGCCCGCCTACCTGCGCCGTCATGGCACACCGCAAAGCCCGGACGAGCTGGTGCGCCACAACTGCCTGGCCATGAGCAGCGAGGGGAGCCAGCGCGGCTGGACGCTCAGGCAATCGGGCAAGGTGAGCGTCTACAAGGTGGGCGGCAACATGGTCTGCAATGATGGTGAAGTGCTGCACAACTGGGCGCTGGCGGGGCGCGGCCTGGCTTGGCGATCGATGTGGGAAGTCGGCGCGGCCATCGAGGCTGGGGAACTGGTGACCGTGCTGGACAAGTTCGCCGCCCCCGCCCCTTCCATCTATGCGGTGTTTGCGCAGCGGCGGCACCTGCCGTTGCGCATCAGGGCTTTCGTGGATTTCCTCCGGCATGCGTATGCGCAGCCGGATTATTGGAAGAAAACCGGCTGAGACAAGCTCAGACCTGCCGCACGCCGCTGCGACAACTGAGGCCCGACCTCACGCAGCTGCCGGTCCGCCACGATCACCACCGGCACTGCCCCCCAATGCGGTAGGCGGGTGACGGGCAATCACGGCAGCGTTTGTACGAGACGATAAATAATCAAAATACTTCTTCGTACAAAACCTGGGCTGGTTCATAGGAAGTTTCCCGACTTCCAGCTTCACGCTCTTTCTAGTTAAAGAGCGATTCATCTCGCCGTCAGAAATTCTCACTATCACTTTTTTCCGGCGCCACCTTCGGTTGCATGTCTCTACCCAGAGGTTGCCTGCCGTTGCATGAGCGCTGATTCATCGGCACGTCTCCGCAGTTTCTCCGCACGTGCTTTGGTACCTGCCTGGCCTCTCTTTCATTCGATTTCTTCGCACCTCGTAGCGGCGAATCTAACGTAAGGCAAAGCCAGCCACATCTTCCGATGGATCGCCTTGGACGTAACGGTTGCCGGGAAAAATCCATCGGACAGCCATTCAATAGAGCGCTCAACTTGATGAATAAAAATTGAAATCCCTCTCCCTTCCCCATACCGGCTCTGCCATTCCAGCTTTTGGCTATTTACTTTAAATCCGTTCTGAAAGGACTGTGCACATGAACACGAATCAAACTCCCAGCCCGTGGCAGCAAATCATAGACAGGCTCGTCGGCCCGCCCAATGAGACGGTGCTGGCCGCGCGCAAAGGCAAGCCATTCTGGCTTCGACATCGTGTTTTCCTGGTGGGTATGTTCACTTCCCTGGCCTTGCTGGTCGCCCCCGAATTCGTCAATCAATGGAACCGCGTGCCTGATCCCGCCACCTTGCAAACACTGCAGGTTCGCATTCTGCGCACCGATCTGACCGAACCCCACCTATTGGTCGAGCTGCCCGACGGACAGCGACAGCGCATGGAATGGCCGGTTGACATCGGCCTGCGTGGACGATTCATTTCGCACGCCTGGACCGACGCCCAGCGTGAGAGCCTGCCGGGATGCATGGCCACAGTCCAAGGCGCTCCATTGAAGCTGACCCTCACCAAGCGCTTCCGGATATGGTCTCTTGATTGCCCCGAAAAAAATATCAGCATCAACTTCAACACCACAAGCAAGAGTCACGCCGAACGCCTGCTTCCCAGTCTGTTGATTGCGCTATGTATTTTTCTCCCGTGCGGCCTCCTTCAAACGCTCGTTTTTCTTCGGGAGAAAAGAGGTCGTCTATGAGCACTAACAATATCTCGCTGTTGATTCGGACGGGGAGAGTTGGCAAGCCTCTCAATACTGCCAATGTCGGCGTCGGCGCGGAAGAACCCGACGTGAGTTCAATGCGTCCGGGCATCTCGACCAACGCAGGCAGAACCGCCCTCTCATCCCTCGCTGACACCGCGGACCATCCCTTTGGGCTAGGGGATATCGGATTGAAGCTGGTCTTGGGAGGACTGCTTGCATGAGCATGCCCCCTCCTCCCGGGCGATGGCACCGACTCATCGACAAACTCTCCGGTCCACCGCCCAATGAAGCGGTGCTGGCTACGCGAAAGGGTAAGCCATTCTGGCGCCGGTACTCTGCATTTTCGTTGGGAATGCTTCTATCCCTGACGCTCGTCATCGCTCCCGAGTTCGTCAATCAGTGGAACCGTGTGCCTGATCCCTCCTCGCTACAAACACTGCAGGTCCGCATTCTGTACACCCAACTGACCGAACCTCACCTTTTTGTTGAGCTACCAAATGGGCAGCGACGTCAAATGGAGTGGCCGATTAACGTCAGCGTGGGTGGAAGGTTTCGATCGCACGAATGGACCGACGCTCAGCGCCAGAGTCTACCGGGATGCATGGCCACAGTACAAGGTACGCCATTAAAGCTGACGCTTACCGAGCGCTTCCGGATATGGGCTCTTGAATGCCCTGAGCAAAATATCAGCATCAATTTCCAAACTACAAGCAAGAGCCACTCCAAACGCCTGACCGCAAGTCTGGTCATCGTGCTCAGTCTTTTAATTCCGTACTACCTTCTTTATGCATTCGTCTTCCTTCGTGAGAAAAGAGGCCATCTATGAACACTGACAATATCGCGATGGCAATTCTGACGGGGGGATTTGACGCACCGTCCAATGCTGTCAATGACAGTGCAGCCGCGAAGAACCGTGATGGTCTTTCGACACGTCCAATCAACTTGACGAACCACGACAAAGCATCCCGCCCGTCTCTCACCGGCATCCCGGACTTTCCCTGGCAACTATCGGAAGTGGGCTTGAAGCCCCTGCTGGAAGGGCCACTTGCATGAGTATGCCCCGTCCTCCCGGGCGATGGCACCGACTCATCGACAAACTCTCCGGTCCACCGCCCAATGAAGCGGTGCTGGCTACGCGAAAGGGTAAGCCATTCTGGCGCCGGTACTCTGCGTTTTCGTTGGGAATGCTTCTATCCCTGACGCTCGTCATCGCCCCCGAGTTCGTCAATCAGTGGAACCGGGTGCCGGATCCCTCCACGCTGCAAACACTGCAGGTCCGCATTTTGTACACCCAACAGACCGAACCTCACCTTTTTGTTGAGCTACCCGGCGGACAACGCCGTGAAATGGAATTGCCGGTTAGCGTCAGTGCACGCGGAAGATTCCGCTCATATGATTGGACCGACTCTCAGCGCCAAAGTCTGCCCGGATGCCTGGCCACGGTACAAGGTGCGCCGCTAAGGCTGACGCTCACCAAGCGGTTCCGAATATGGGCCCTCGATTGCCCGGAAAAAGATATCCGTATCAGCTTCAACACCACAAGCAAAAGCTACGCCGAACGCCTGACCGCCAGGCTGGTGATTGGGCTAGGTTTTTTTATCCCGTTCCACCTTTTTTATGTATTCATTTTTCTTCGTGAGAAAAGAGGTCATCTATGAGCACTGATAATATCGCGCTGATAATTCTGACTGGGGGATTTGGCGCACCTCTCAATGCTGCCAATGTCGGGGCCGGCGTAATAAGCCCTGATGGCGCTCCAACACATTTGGCACAGTAATCGGCATCGCGCAGACCACACATTCATTAGTTGAATTTTCCACCATCGGTAGCAGTGCGGCGAAATATATGCCCCTTCCGGGTCTGATATTAGGGGCTTTTGGTGCTCTTGATAGTGGCGCAAAAATTCTGGCAGACAAGGAAAAAGGTGCGCCCGTCCAGCAGTCTGACATCGCCGGTGTGATTGGCGGCGTAGCAGCGATGATCGGTGCAGGCGCGGTTCTGATCACAGCGGGCGGAGCGTTCGTCCCGCTGGTCGTAACTGTAGGCGCCATTGCGACCGTGGTTAGTGTAGCCGCAAGCGCCTATCAGCTAGTCGCCGGCGCCGCTGGCTGGAAAATCGATGTGGATCGCAATGTCACCCCGCTGCCGGTCATCGATGCCCAGCAACAACTTCATGCCGGACGCCATGCCACTGGTCGCGTCGTTAAAGCAGACCATGCAGAGCGCTCCGGATACGACAAGAATGCACCTGCTGAGCCTGGGTGATACCTTGCGCCAATTGGGTGATCACGGACGGCCTTATCTCGACGCCTTGCGTCGCGCAGGTCAACAGGATAAATCGGAATTAGGCAAGCTGTTGCGTTCCACTGGTACCCCGGGAGCATTGATGCGCGGCAGCAGCGAAGATGACAATCTGTCAGGGGATGGGAACGACAACCTCATGATCGGTGGAGACGGTGACGACAAGCTTTACGGCAATGCTCGTAATGACACCCTTATGGTGGCAAGGGTAATGACCGGCTTCAGGGGGATGCGGGCAACGATACTTACTTCTTCAATCAAGGCGATGGTGTCGATACCATCAGCGATTTCGATGGTCGTACCGGCGTGGACACGCTCACGTTTGGCAGCGGCATCACCAGTGATCGCTTGGGCTTCAGCCACGTCGGCAACAACCTGGAGATTTCGGTGCGCGGTACTGCAGACAAGGTCATCATCGAAAACTGATACATCAGCAGTTCCTACCAGCTCGAACGGATCAGTACCGCTGACAACGTCACCATCACCAATACCGCTCTGGAACGACTGATCCAGCCCATGGCTGGTGCAGGCGCCTCACCGCTCAACACGGCGGTGATGCCACTGGTTTAGCGAAACGCAGCTCCAATGCGGGCAACCGGCTGACGCCAAGCAGAAACACGGTCAGCCATGCACAGCCAGGGAGCCACGGCGCCGAGCAGGGTAAGCACGTCCAGACCGTTCTGCACCTGGACGTGCTTTCACGCAGAATCAATCAGGCTTGGCTCAGGAACAACACTTCCTGCATGGCACTGCCAGCAAAGGAGCGGCTGACGCCCCCTACCAGTTCCCATAGGCAGCCACCACCCCACGCCAGAGCGCATCACGTTCCTGCCCGAAGTGGGCGCCGCTGGCGTCACCGGCGGCATCCCTGCCCACGCCGGTATGCACCATCACCAGCTTGAGTTCAGGATCGACGAACACGGCCTGACCGTAGATGCCCAGCAAGGCAAAACGCCGATGGCTGCCGGGCATGATCCAGACCTGGTAGCCATAACCAAAATAGGTACGACCATGGCTGTCCAGCATGACGCCGGGGCGGAAAGCCGGCGGCTGCCGCGCGGGATCCGTCATCGCCAGCACATGCTCGCGCGCGATCACCTGCTGGCCGTTGGCAAAGCCGTCATTGGCCAGCAACATGCCCAGGCGGGCATAGTCGTAGACGGTGGCGTTGAAACCGCCCTGCGCCAGCGCCTGCTGGTCCACCGGATTGAGCAGCCAGGTCGCCTCGGCGGCGGCGCCCATGGGCTGCCAGATCTTCTCGCCTATCCACTGACACATATCCTGGCCGGTAGCGGCCTGCAATACCAGGCCCAGTACCGAAGTCTGGGCGCCGGCGTAATTGAAGCGTTCGCCTTCGGGCGCAGCCCGTTCGCTGATGCTTTGCACGGCCGCCAGCGTACCTTCGCGACGCAGCTTGCGCACGAAGATGGCGCGGTCATCGTTGGGGGTATAGTCTTCGGTGAAACGCGCGCCAGAGGCCATGCGCAACAGGTTCACCAGTTGGGTTCCTCCATACAGCGTCCCCTTGAGGGCGGGCACATAGTCTTCGGCGTGGTCGTTCAGCGAGGCAATCTTGCCCAGCTCCAGCGCCTTGAGGATGCCCAGCGCCACTACCGTCTTGGCCATGGAATTGGAGAGCATGCGCATCTGCGGCGTGCGCCCGTAGTTGAAGCGCTGCGCCACGATGCGGCCATCCTTGACCACCACCACGGCCGTGGCGCGCTGGTGCGCCATGTAATCGTCCAGCGTCCAGCCGCCATTGCGATAACGGTAACGGATCGTGGTTTCCGGATCTGCCGCCGGTAGCGACACGGGCTGTGCTGCCGGCGCTTGTCGGCAGGACGGCGCGATACTGTCCATCGCACTGAAGGAACCCACCAGATAAGGCTGCTGATAGGCCTGCTGGAGATTGGCCCCCGCCGGGTAGCCGGCCTCACGACCCAGCGCTTGCTCATCCGGCGCCGCCAGCGCCGCTGCGGCAGAGGTGGCCAGCCATGCGCTGGCCAGCAGCATGCGCACGGACATCACTGCGGCAGGACCGGGCTCGATGGCGTCACGTCGATTTCACGCCGCACCAGCGGCTCGCGCTCGCTGAGGCGGAATACGCTGACCATCTGCATGAGCCTGCCGGCCTGGGTCTGCATGGATGCCGCTGCGGCGGCGGCCTCTTCGACCAGCGCTGCATTCTGCTGGGTGACCTGGTCCATCTGGGTGATGGCCAGATTGATCTGCTCGATGCCATGGGTCTGCTCGGTGCTGGCTGCGCTGATCTCGGCCACGATGTCGGTCACGCGGCGCACGCTGCTGACCACTTCCTGCATGGTGTTGCCGGCCTGCTCCACCAGCCGGCTGCCATCGTCGACCTTCCCCACCGAATCGTTGATCAGTTCCTTGATTTCCTTGGCGGCCGAGGCCGAACGCTGGGCCAGCGTGCGCACTTCGGAGGCCACCACGGCAAAGCCGCGGCCCTGCTCACCGGCGCGGGCCGCCTCGACGGCGGCGTTCAGCGCCAGGATATTGGTCTGGAAGGCGATGCCGTCAATGACGCTGATGATGTCGACGATCTTGCGCGAAGACGCATTGATCGCTCCCATGGTATCGACCACCTGGCTGACCACGCCGCCGCCCTGCTCTGCCACGGACGAGGCGGAGTTGGCCAGCTGGCTGGCCTGGCGGGCGTTGTCGGCGTTCTGGCGCACGGTGGAAATCAGTTCTTCCATTGCCGAGGCCGTCTCTGCCAGCGAACTGGCCTGCTGTTCGGTGCGCGAGGACAGGTCGAGGTTGCCCGCGGCGATCTCCGAGGACGCGGTGCTGATGGTATCGGTGCCGCTGCGCACATTGCTGACGATGCCGCGCAGGCTATGGTTCATGTCCTTGAGCGATTGCAGCAGCTGGCCAGTCTCGTCGCGGCTGGTCACCGCGATCTCGCTGGAGAGGTCGCCCTCGGCCACGCGGCGCGAGATATCTACGGCCCGGTGCAGCGGCTTGGTGATGCCCAGCGTCAGATAGCGCGCAAAGACGATGCCCAGCAGCAGGATCAGCCCTTCCAGCACCAGGATCAGGGTGCGGCTCTTGGCGGCGATGGCGTCGATCTCCTGGGCGGTGTCATCCATCTCCTTGCGCTGGAAGTCGACCAGCTTGCGCATGGTGTCCTGGTAGGCGGCGGCATTGGGAACGAAGACCTGGTCGAGGATGCGCATGGCTTCTTCGGTATTGCCCGCGGCCTTGGCCTTGTTGATCTCGTCGCGCGAGGACAGGTAGAGCTTGCGCAACTCGCCGATCTTCTGGAACAGCGCCTTTTCTTCGGGCGTGCTCAGCAAGGCCTCGACCTGCTTCTGGTACTCGCCCGAGCTCTTGGACGAGGCCGCCACTTCGGCGGCGAAATACGGTCCCAGCGCCGGATCACTGCTCTTGGCGATGGCGATGGTGCGGCGGATGCCGGCCACCAGGTTGGTGTACCAGTCGGCCATGAGGCGTTCTGTCTTGAGCGGCTCGGCCATCATCTCGCGGGTGGCTTGGGCGACATGGTCCAGTCGCCACAGGCCGATGCCGGCGATGATGATGGAAAAAGTAAGAATGAGCGCAAAGCCTAGCGTGAGGCGTCTGCCGATGTTCATGTTGCCGATGATGTTCATGTGATCCCCGTCCCGGACAGGAGCGCATGGCGCATGATGCATTGCGCTATGCAGCGTGCGCTGTCCCCTGTTGATGTTGTTTCATTGTTTTTTTACTACGCCAGGACAATCCTGACGAAGTCTGACACTATGGCACTTCACCAACGGGCAAACAACCGAACTAAGCGAAGAATAAAAGGCGATTGGCCGCTCTCTTCCGGATGTGGTCAAACCCCGGGGGGGAAATGCTCTCAGCGGGTGGCTTGGCGCTCCTGCGCTGCACGAATGTCCATCATCGCGTCAGCGAAGCGGGCATCGGCCAGCAGGCCCACATTGAAGCGCGACCAAGGCTGGGGCTGTTCGATATCGACATGGAAGATGCTGCCCGGCGCCAGCACGATCTGGCGCTGCATCAACCGCTGTGCGAGCCGCTTGGCATCTTCGAACCAGGGAAACCTCGCCCACAGGTACATGGCCTGCTGGGGCGTGCAGAACAGCTCGGCGCCCAGTCCTTCGAGCTGGGCGCGCCCCTGTTCGGTGGCCTGGGCCAGGCGTTCGCGCAGGCGTGCGGTATGGCGGCTGAAATGGCCGTCCGAGAGAATCACGTCCAGGGTGCGCTCGCAATACTCGGAACTGCTCATGTGGACCAGCATCTTGATGTCGGCCAGGTCGCTGGCCAGGTCGCGGTGGCAGGCGATGAAGCCCACCCGCAGGGCAGCCGAGACCGACTTGGAAAAGCTGCCGACATAGACGGTGCGGCGCAACTGGTCCAGGGTGGCGATGCGTGGTGCGGTGGCGGGCTTGAAGTCGGCAAAAGCATCGTTCTCGACAATGATGGCCTGATAACGGTCGGCCAGTTGCAGGATGCGGTGCGCCTTGTGGGGCGAAGTGTCGGAGGCGGTGGGATTGTGCGCCAGCGACTGGGTGAAGAACAGCGGCGGCTTGCCGGGCCTTTGCAGCTCGCGCTCCAGCACCGCCACGTCGGGGCCATCGGGCAGGCGCGGGATGCCGATGATGCGCGCGCCGGAAAGCTTGAGCTTCCCGTACAGCATGTAATAGCCCGGCTCGTCGACCAGCACCCGGTCGCCGGGCCGGATGAAATGCCGGATCACGATGTCCAGCGCCTGGTTGGCGCCATGGGTCAGCACGATCTGCCCGGTGCCGGCCTCGATGCCGTGCTGGGCCAGCTTGTGGACCAGGTGCTGGCGCAGCGGCAGGTAGCCGAACCGGCTGCCATAGCCGAACAGCGCGCCGATGCCGGTACGCACCACCTTCTGGTGGAACTTGTCCAGCCGCACATCGTGCAGCCATTCCACCGGCGGAAAACCATCGCCCAGGCGCAACTGGCCGGGGTCGTGCTTCAACTGCTCGCGCATGAGCCAGACCACGTCCATGGCGCGGCTCAGATTGCCCTCCTCGTCTTCCTTGGGACGCGGCGGCGCCACGCAGACGAAGAAGCCAGCGCCCCGGCGCGGCTCGACCAGCCCCAGGGCCGTGAGTTCGTCGAAGACATTGACGATGGTGTTCTTGGCGCAGCCATGGCGCACGGCCATCTCGCGGATCGATGGCAAGCGGCTGCCGGGGGCATAGACGCCCTCGGCGATCTGTCGGCGCATCAGTTGTACCAGCGTGCTGGTGAGCGTGGTGCAGGCCTCGGCCATGAGGGCGGTCTCCCTGGAGGATGCGGTTCTTGTTGCAATGCATACCAATTGTCCTGGGTACAGTTGCCTCACTGTTGGCCCCTACTGTACCCATGCGCCATGGTACACGCTTGCTATCCTGCCTGCGCCCTATCCAACACGACAACACTATCCGGAGAGACGAGCGCATGTCCCAAGATGTCCCTGCTGGCGCCACGCCAGATTCCCGCCTGCCGGGCTTTCGTACCTACACCCCCGCCCAGCGCCTGGCCGAAGTCGGCCGCCAGGCCCAGCTCGACCAGGCCGAGCAAGCCCTGCTGGGGCAGCCCGGCGCACTACCCTTGGCCACCGCCGACGGCATGATCGAGAACGTGGTGGGGAGCTTTCAGCTGCCGCTGGGCGTGGCCGGGTATTTCCAGTTGAATGGCCGCGACGTGCTGGTCCCCATGGCGGTCGAAGAGCCCTCCGTGGTGGCTGCTGCGTCCTTCATGGCCAAGCTGGTGCGCGCCTGCGGCGGCTTCCAGACCTCCAGCAGCCTGCCGCTCATGCGCGCCCAGATCCAGCTGACCGGAATCAGCGATCCGCACGGTGCGCGCCTGGCCATCCTCAAGGAAAGGCAGGCCATCATCGACATCGCCAATAGCCGCGACCAATTGCTCCAGCAGCTGGGCGGCGGTTGTCGCGACATCGAGGTACAGGTCTGGGGCACCACCCGGCGCGGCGCCATGGTGGTGCCCCACCTGATCGTGGATGTGCGCGACGCCATGGGCGCCAATACCGTCAACACCATGGCCGAGGCGGTGGCCGGCCATATCGAGCAAGTCACCGGCGGCAAGGTGCGCCTGCGCATCCTCTCCAACCTGGCCGACCTGCGGCTGGCGCGGGCCCGCGTGAAGGTCTCGGCCGACGTGCTGGGCACGCCACAGTACAGTGGCGAGGAAGTCATCAACGGCATCGTGGACGCCTATGAACTGGCCGCCGTCGATCCCTATCGCGCCGCCACCCATAACAAGGGCATCATGAACGGCATTGATCCGGTCATCGTCGCCACCGGCAATGACTGGCGCGCGGTGGAAGCCGGCGCGCATGCCTATGCCTGCCGCCACGGGCGCTATACCTCGCTGACCCACTGGGAGATCGCCGCCGACGGCGACCTGGTGGGCACGCTGGAAATTCCCATGCCGGTAGGCCTGGTGGGCGGCGCCACCAAGACCCATCCCGCTGCGCGGGTGGCGCTGAAGATCCTGGGCGTGCAGTCGGCTCAGGCGCTGGCGGAGGTGGCCGTGGCGGTGGGCCTGGCGCAGAACATGGCGGCCCTGCGCGCGCTGGCTACCGAAGGGATACAGCGCGGCCACATGGCCCTGCATGCGCGCAACATTGCGCTGGCGGCCGGCGCCGAGGCCAGCGAGATGGACTGGCTGGTGCAGCAGATGGTCGCGCGCAATGACGTGCGGGTGGATTACGCCAAGGCGCTGCTGGCTGAGCGTCGGCGCGGCTGAACTGGTTCTGCAGGTAGTCGGATATTGACACTGTGCCGCCCTGAGGCGGCCGATAAAAAACGAGGAGACAAGCATATGAGCACATCGACCCCGCTGCGCCGCCTGGCGGCAGCCTGCGCCATCGCAGGCATTTTTTCGGGAGCGGCGCTGGCCCAGGTATCCAATGACGCGGTGCGCATCGGCTTCATCACCGACATGTCCGGCCCCTATGCCGACACCGACGGCCTGGGTGGCCTGGAAGCCAGGGTAAAGCCCAGGCTGTCGCTGATGGGACCGACGTTGCCGGCAGCATCGGTCTGACGCACCTGGATACTCTTGCTACCGTTGCCGGTCAGGACGACGTTGGAGCCACTGCCTGCACTCCAGGTCAGGCCACTGTCGGTGGAATAGGTCCAGGTGGCGCCGCTGGCCAGACCGCTGATGTCGACGGTGCCGTCATTGGTCAGACCGTCGCTGGCCGAGGTGCCGGTATCGTTGTGCAGCGTCAGGCCAAGCTTGGCCGGCGCGGTGGTGACCAGATTGAAGGTCAGCACATCGCTGGCCGGACTGGTGATGCCGGCTGCGCTGGTCTGCCGCACGATGACGTTCTTCATACCGTCGGCATTACCGCCACCGTCGGATGCGCCCTTGATGCGTACGCTGGTACCCGTGCCATTGAGCCAGCTGGCGCCGCCATCGAGGCTGTACTGCCAACTGCCGGCCGGGTCCAGCTTGCCGATGTTGATGGTGCCGTCGCTGGTGATCTTGTCGCTGGAGGAAGCGCCGGTATCACGCGCCAGCGACACCGCGGGCCGGTTCGGCAAGCCGCCATCGAGGGTGAAAGTCAGCACATCGCTGACCGCGCCCAGGTTGCCGGCCAGGTCGATCTGGCGCGCCGTGACGGCCTTGTTGCCGTCACCGCTGACCAGGAAGCTGGTGCCGCTGCCACGGCTCCAGTTCACCCCGCCATCGGTGCTCCACTGCCAGCTGGCATTGGCTTCCAGGCCGGTGATATTGACCGTGCCATCGCTGGTGATCTTGTCGTTGATCACGCCGGTGTCGCGCGCCAGCGCCAGGCTCAGCTTGGCGGGGACCAGCGTATCGAGCGTGAGGGACAGATTGTCGCTGACGGCGCTGTTGTTGCCGGCCAGGTCGGTCTGGCGCACCACAATGGTCTTGGCGCCATCGGCATTGCCGGCCCCGTCGACCGTGCCCTTGAGCTTGACGCTGGTGCCGCTGCCAGTGGACCAGGAGCCGCCGCCATTGAGGCTGTATTGCCAGGTCGCGCCGTTTTCCAGCCCGCTCAGGTTGATGGTGCCATCATTGGTGATACCGTCGCTGGCGGAGCCGCCGGTGTCGCGCGCCAGGGTGATGCCCAGCTTGACCGGCGCGGTGGTGTCCTGGACGAAGTTGAAGGGATCGCTGGCCGGTCCCTGATTGCCCGCCAGAGCCCAGCACGAAGAGCGTCTTGACGCCATCCACCACGCTGTCGGCCACGATCTGCACCTTGGCGCCCGGTTCTGCCCCCTTGACGAGCAGCCGCATGCTGGCGGCCGCCGTGGGAGCGCTCCCTCCGGTAACGCTGGTGCTGACCGAAAAGGCGTCGGCAGCGAGTGCTCCCAGGCTGTGCGCGCCGGGGAGATCTTCCTCATCGATCTTGCGACCGGTGAGTGATTGCGGGAACTGACGGCCTTGCGTCAGCTTCGTGATTGCGGTTGTCATGTTGAATTCCCTCTTGTTTATAGAATTATTGGAACGTGTCGCAGAATCCAGATGAGCATGACGCTGACCTGGGACACGGGTCGTCCACCCTTGCCGGGCCTGGTCTCCTTTCTCCATGGTGGTTGATCAATGAATGGCTATGCATGGGTTCACGCAGGCAGGACGCTGACCTGGAAGACGTTGAAGTGAACGCGGTTGGGGTCGTTCAGATACGACGCGTTGGCCTGTTCGTAGGTCCCCGCCGCGCCATTGGCAGCGCCGTCCTTGCTCCACACCAGATGCGAGGAAGAAGGGGTCTGCTTACCCGGCGTGGCGGTCCAGAAATCGCCGCCGGTCACCGCTGGCTGGCCATTGCGGGCGGGTTCGCCAAAGACGCCGTTGGCCGGTCCCCATGCGGCTGGCTGGGGCAGCAGGTTCGTCCACAGCGGTGAGTCCGCTGCCAGCAAGGTGGCCTTGAGCTGGCGCTCGCTGCCCTGGTCGGTCTGCAAGGCGTAGATCTTTTCCAGGCCGGCCAGCGTGGCCTTGGTATGGGCGCGCTGCACCATCAGACCGGGAATCATCGCCACCGGCGCCAGGATGCGGCCGCCCAGGATGGAACAGGCGATGAGCGCGCCCATGGTGATCTGGCCGTTGATGACCAGGAAGGCGCCGATGATGACGGTGGTGGAATAGCTCAGTTGCTGCAGGGTGGCGGCGATGTAGCCGGCATGGTCGCCGATGGCGCGCATGGCCATGTCGCTGCGGATGGATTCGGCGCTGACGTCGATCCAGCGGGAGAGGAATTTCCAGCCGCCGGAACCGGACTTGATGGTCTCGACGCCTTCCACCGTCTCCACCAGCAAGCCGGTCTTGAGGTTGGAGGCTGCCGCGCTCTTGTCGGCCAGCCGGACCACCTTGCGGTTGGAGAGGTAGCCGATCAGGATGGCGACCACGCCGAAGACGGTCGGCACCAGCGCCATCCAGGGGCTGGCGATGAGGGCGATCACCAGCACGAACAGCAGTCCCAGCGGCAGGTCCACCAGGGTGAACAGGGTCTGCGAGGTGTAGAAGGAGCGGATCTGTTCATAGCCGCGCAGCTGGCCGACCAGGCTGCCCACGGAACCGGGCAGTTGATCGACCCGCACGGCCAGCAGGCGTTCGTAGAGCGCCTGTGACAACTTGGCGTCGAGGCCGGAGACCACCTTGTCCATGATGTGGGAGCGGGCGAACTTCATGCCCAGCTCGAACAGGATGGCCAGGCCCACGCCGATGGCCAGCACGATCAGGGTGGCCATGCCGTGGGTGGGGATGACGCGGTCGTAGACCTGCATGGAGAAGATGGACGCGCCCAGCGCGATGATGCTCATCACCACCGAGGCCACGACGATCTCGATGAGCACCGGGCGGAACTCGCCGATGGCGTCCAGGAAGACCCGCTCGAAGCCCTGCTGTTCCTTCTTGCCGCCCGGCTCGGTGAAGTCCAGGCGGAAACCGCCGCCGACGATCTCGGCATCGCCCACCACGCTTTGGCCGGCGTGGCAGAGGAAGTCCCAACGTCCGTCCGGACGCTGGTCCACCAGCAGGCCCCAGCCTTGCTCCTTGACCTGGCACAGCAACGGCAGGCTGGGTCGGTCAGGCTTGCTCAGGTGGCGCGGGCGCGAGAGGTTCAGCGCCCGGCACAGTTTGGCGATGTCGGGCGAACCGCTCTTGCCGACAGCAGCGGCGATGGCTGTGCCCAGACGCTGGGTATCGATGACGACGCCCTGACGGCGCGCGGCCATGGTCAGGGCCCAGGACAAGCTGGTGCTGATCTCGCTCATTGTCCCTCCCCCGGCATCGGGGCAGTGCCCGCGCGGCAAGAGAGGTGGACCTGGTGACGGCCTGGTCCGCCGTGACGGACGGGCTGGGATGAACACCGGCAAGCTGGAGTTTTATTTCTCATGGCGATTTATGGATATCGTGAATCAAATAGGCCGGACGATCTTCCTGCTGCGGAACCTCGCCCGACCTCGTAGCACCAGGACAGGCGTCTGATCGACACGGAAAGCGAAAAACCAGAGAAACCCCACCCCTGAACGATTCGCTGGCGCTTGTCGGCTTGCGAATTTCTTCTTCCATCCCCGGTAGAGGATTGCAAATGCAGAGAAGAAATCGAGAGACAAAATTCCGGGAAAAGTCGTCATTGCCAATCGTTGGTACGGTTATGATCTTTTAAAATATTTTTTTATTTAATTGTCCTCTTGGGCATTACAACAAGGTCTTTTTTTATTAGAAAAGTTACGTCAAAAAAATCCTATAAATAACCTAATTTAATAGGTGATTTTCTCTATGAAAATCATTCCTCAAACGCATTCGTCGTAATCATTCAAAATTTTAGATAAATAATTTTCTTGATAATTTTTTTCACAAGAATTTGATTTCGCTGCTCCTACCTTAGGAACAAAAAAAGCCCCTCAATTTCTTTCGAAAAAGAGGGGCCAGGGGGAATTCGCCACCGGGTTGACAGACAGCGTAGTCGTCTTCGATGACAGCGTTCCTCGACAGCGAAATCGAGGGCGCACAATCACTTTATCCGTATCCCATATTGATTTGAATTGTTATTTAGTGCAGACATTTTGTTATTCATGGTTAATCTACTGATGCCCAAAATAGACATGCCAGCCCACGGGCTGGCATGTCCATACGAAGCCGGTGAAGGGACGGCGATGAGCATGTCATCGCCGCTGCAAGGAGGATGCAGCAATAGCTGCTCCGAAGGAGGCTAGCGCACCTCGTCGATACCGTAGGCCCACAGCCGCAGCTTGTGCCCGTTGGCGATGATCATGGACGTGACATCGGCGCGCTGCAGGTCGGCCTGCACCACTTCACGCACCGCGTTCATCACATCCAGCCAGGAGCGCCTTCCCGAGAGGTATTGACGGGTATAGGAAGCCAGCACCTCGTCGGCAGACAACGCCACGTCTTCCAGATTGCGTGAGCGCACCAGGGCTTGCTGATATTCGGTATAGATGCTGCTGACCTGGGAAACCAGCTCCAGCCGCGCCGCGTCCACGGCCAGCAGGGCCGACTCGTAGCGGCCGCGTGCAGCCGCCACTTCGGAGCTCAGCGAGAGGCCCGCGCCCAGTTGCATCTGCATGCCGATGAAGGCGCGGTTGTTGCTGGGCTGGTGGGGCACGCTGTAGTTGCCGCGCTGGTGCTCCAGCCGGGCGTAGACCTCGGGCCAGTAGGAGGCCTGGCGGATCTTGATGGCCGACTCCTGCACCTGGGCGTCGGCGCGCAGGCGCTTGATGAGCGGACTGCTGCTGAGGGTGCTTTCGGTCAGCGTAGGCAGATCGTCGCTCACTTCCATCCTGGCGACATCGGCGCGAATTTCCTCATCGGTCAGCGGCATGCCCACCAGTTGCTCCAGCTGCAGCCGGGCCGAGGTGCGACCGGCCTTGGCGCCCAGCAGGTCTGTCAGCGCCTGGTCGCGGCGTCCGCGCACCAGAGTCACGTCGACCCGGGCGGCGGCGCCCTCTCTCTCGCGGCGCACGCTTTGTTCGAGGAATTTTTCCAGCTCTTGCAGGTTCTTGTCGTTGGCGCTGGCCGCCAGGTCGGAGCGCACCCACATGCTGTATTGCGAGATCACCTGTTCGGCCAGGCGCACGCGTTGCTCGCGCAGGGCTTCTTCGGCCGAGAGCTGGTTGTGTTCGGCCTGTTCCAGCTGCGCCGTCAGGCGGCCGCCCGCCCACAGGGTCTGTTGCAGGCGCGCGGTCATGACGCTGGAGTCGCCGCCATAGGAAACGTCACGGGAATTCCTGCTGCTGGCGCGTTCGAGCGAGACCGACGGGTTGGGGAAGAACTGCCAGCGGGCCGAGGACACGCTCTCGCCCGCCGCTTCCACCGCACGCTGCCGGGACAGCGCAGCGGGGTTGTTGAAGGCGGCCTGCTTGACCAGTTCGCCCAGCGTGACCGCCGCCGCGTCCTCACCGGTCAGCGCCAGCGTGAGACAAAGCGCCAAGGCAGACATGAGCTTGCGCGACACGCCACCTTGGCCGCCTGTATCGGAGGCGCTGTCGCGCCGTGCCGGTTCCTGCTGAACTGCTCTGGATTTCATTTTCGATCACTCCCTGTTGATCTTGTCCGCTTTTGCCGTGGCGCGGCGCGGCCGCCCTCCCTGCGAAGGCGGCAACATGACGACAATGGACGGCAAGCGTGACCGTGGAGGTCACTGCGCGTGCCGGCTCATGCGCACACAGCAAAAAAGAGGAAGGGGCGGTACAAGAATTTGTGGACTTGATGATCGTTGAATCAGTCAGGCTGGCGAATTGTCTCTTGGTGCGGAAACTGGCCAGGGACATCGAAGTATTTCGAGTTATGAATAAAAAAACGCGTGGCACAGTCAGGCTGCCCACGCGTCGTTCTTTCCCCCACAGCCAAGTCAGCCGGGCGGCGCACCATACACCGCCAGTGCGGCGCGCAGGGTGAGGATGACGTCGTCCCAGGCGCCGGGCTGCTGCTGGCGGAACAGGCGGGCCGTGGGATACCAGGGTGAGTCGGCGGCATTGAGGAACCAGCGCCAGTCGGGCGCATGAGGCAGTGCGATCCACACCGGGCGAGCCATGGCCCCGGCCAGGTGCGCGGCGGCCGTATCGACGCTGATGACGAGGTCCATGCCCGCCAGCGCAGCGGCGGTATCGGCGAAGTCATGGATCGCTGCACCCACCCAGTGCCAGCCGGGTTGTTGCTCGCACCATTGGCGGTCGGCCTGGCGCAGGTCGGGCTGGATGAGGAAGAAATCCAGCTGTGGGCGCGCCAGGGCCAGGGGCGCAAAACGCGACAGCTCGATGGAACGGCGGGCGTCATTGACATTGCCGGCATTGCCGGAACAGACCAGGCCGATGCGCAGCCGTGCGGGACTGCGCGGCGCCAGGGCGGCCAGGCGCGCCTCCCACTCGACGCGGCGGGCGGGATCAGCGAAGAGATAAGGTACGGGCGCAGGAATGTCATCGGCGCGGGTATTGCAGACCAGCGGCAGGCTCATCAGCGGCAACTGGAAGTCCACTTGCGGCAAGGGATCGCCCATGGCCACCAGTGTCAATGGGGCTGGCACTGCGAGGCTATGCATCAGCGCCAGCAGGCTGGCCGGCACTTCCAGGACGACTTGCGCGCCAGCTTGCAGGATGAGGGCGACATAGCGGCTGAACTGGATGGTATCGCCCTGCCCCTGTTCGGCCCACAGCAGGATGCGCTTGCCTGACAAGGAACTGCCGCCATTCCAGGCCGGGATCGTGGCATGCCGATAGGGATCGGCGCTGCGCCCTTCCCAGCGCCATTCATAGAGGGGCCACGCCTGTTCCAGCCGACCCAGCACCAGCAGCGAAAGGGCCAGGTTGAGATGGGCGTCGGGGTCCTTGTCGTCGATGCGCAGGGCGTGCCGATAGCTGTCGATGGCTTCCTCGTGCTCGCGCAGGCGCGCCAGGGTGGTGCCGCGACTGACGTGGGCGTCCACCAGCTCGGGATCGAGAATGAGGGCCTGGTCGTAATAGCGCAGCGCTTCTTCGAACTGCCCTTGCGCATGTTCCACCAGGCCTGCGGCCAGCCAGTATTGCGCACGCTGGTCGTCCAGGCGCAAGGCCTGGTGGATGCACTGGCGGGCGTCGTCCCATTGGCGCGCGCGTTCGTGCAGCACGGCCTTGCGGTGCCAGGTGTCGGCCTGGCCGGGATCGCGTTGCAGGGCTTCTTCGAGCAGCGCCAGCGCCTGCGGGTCATTCTTGCCCGAGGGCGACATGCCCTGCAAGGCTGCGGCGGCGGCCACGAACAGTTCGGGCAACTGCCAGCCGGATTCGATGAGCTCGCGATAGAGCAGGAAGGCGTCCTCGAAACGCCCTTCTTCGTAGAAGGCGCGCCCCAAGCGGTAGCGCAGCGCGAGCGCCTCCTCGCTGTCCTGCGGCAACAGCCGCAGGGCCTGCTGCCAGGCCAGCGCGGCCTCGGCAAACCGGCCCTGGGCCGCTGCCACGCTGCCCAGCAGGTGCAGGGCGTCCTTGTCGCGGGGATGGGCGTCGAGCAGGGCGAAGAGCAAGGCTTCAGCCTGGGCGTAGTCTTCCTGGTCGAAGTGGGACAGGGCCAGTTTGAGCGTATCGGTGGGATTCATGGGGCAGGCTTGGACACAGACGGGGCGTATTGTCTCATCCCTGCCCGCGCCTGTGCCGGGCGCCTGCGCCTAGCGCTTGAAGACCAGCACGGGATCAGCGCGATAGAGCGCCGGATACATCTTTTGCAGGTTGCCGATCTTGGGCAGGTCGTTGTAGGCGATATAGGGCTGGTTGGGATGCAGGGTGGCGTAGTCCTGGTGGTAATCCTCGGCAGCGTAGAAGCCCTGCAGCGGCGTGACCTGGGTGACGATGGGCACACCATAGACCTTGGCCGCATTGAGCTGCGCGATATAGGCCTGGGCCGCCTCCTTCTGCTGCTCAGTGGCGGTAAAGATGGCCGAGCGGTACTGGGTGCCCTGGTCCGGTCCCTGGCGGTTGAGCTGGGTGGGGTCATGCGCCACCGAGAAATAGATCTGCAGGAGCTGGCCGAAGGAAATCTTGCGCGGATCATAGGTCACCTGCACCGCTTCGGCATGGCCAGTACTGCCCGAGCTGACCATGGCGTAGGTGGCAGTATCAGCCTTCCCGCCGGCATAGCCGGAGACAGCCTTGAGCACGCCCTGGGTATGCTGGAACACGCCCTGCACACCCCAGAAGCAACCACCGGCCAACACCAGTGTTTCAGTGGGCGCGCTGGCAGCCAGCAGCGCCTTGCCCACCGGCGCAGGCATGGCCACGGCGCGTTCGGCGGCATGGGCACCGGTAAAGGAAGACAGGGCCAGGCAAAGCGCCAGGACGACAGGTCTGAAAGAGGACATCGAAGGCTCCGGAACGGTCAGAATGGAAGGATGAATCGAATCAGGACGGCCGCGCCGCCGCCCTGCCCTTGCGCCACACCAGGCGCAGTACCAGCATGAGGCCCACCAGCACGGCAAAGAGGAGTGGCTGGGCGATCAGGTTCTTGCCTGCCTTGTCCCACCAGTAGTGCAGCACGCCCAGCGGCACGATCAGGTAGACCAGGCGATGCAGGGCTTGCCAGCGCTTGCCACCGAGGCGACGCACCATGCCGTTGGTGCTGGTGAGCGCCAGCGGAATGGACAGCAACAAGGCGATCACGCCGACGGTGATGAAGGGGCGCTTGAGGATGTCCTTCCAGATCTCGCCCAGGTCGAAGAAGTGGTCGAACCAGACAAAGGTGGTGAAGTGCAGGCACAGGTAGAAGAAGGCCATGAGGCCCAGCATGCGGCGCATGCGCACCAGCCAGTTCAGGCCCGTGAGCTTGCGCAGCGGTGTGACGGCCAGGGTGAGGCTGAACAGGTAGAGCGTCCAGTCACCGGTGCTATGGGTGATGAATTCCAGCGGATTGGCGCCCAGCCCGCCGGTGAAGCCCAGTACCACCAGCCGTAGCAAGGGCAGGCAGGCCAGCGCCAGGAACAGCCACCACAACACGGTGACAGTGCGTGGCTTGAGGTTGCGAAGGGCGGCGGGAGCGAGCTGCATGGGCGGTCCGGGTCAGAAGAACTTGCGCAGGTCCATGCCGGTGTACAAGCCCGCGACCTCGTTATAGCCATTGAACATCAGGGTCTTGCGCTTGGGCGCGAAGAAGCCGTCCTCGCCGATGCGGCGCTCGGTCGCCTGTGACCAGCGCGGATGATCGACGCCGGGATTGACGTTGGAATAGAAACCGTACTCCTGCGGCGCGTACAGATTCCAGGCGGTCTTGGGCTCGTCCTTGACGAAGCGGATCTTGACGATGGACTTGGCCGACTTGAAGCCATACTTCCACGGCACGATGATGCGCACCGGCGCGCCGTTCTGGTTGGGCAGCACTTCGCCGTACATGCCCAGGGTCAGCAAGGTGAGCGGATGATTGGCCTCGTCCATGCGCAGGCCTTCGCGGTAGGGCCAGTTCAGGATAGGGTCGGACAGGCCCGGCATCTGCTTCTTGTCGGCCAGGGTGACGAATTCCACGTACTTGGCGTTGCCGGTGGGCTCGGCCTTCTTGATCAGCGCCGACAGCGAATAGCCGATCCAGGGGATCACCATCGACCAGCCTTCCACGCAGCGCAGCCGGTAGATGCGTTCTTCCAGCGGGGCCAGCTTGGTCAGGGCGTCGAGGTCCAGGGTGAAGGGCTTCTTGACTTCGCCTTCGATGTCGATGGTCCAGGGGCTGGTCTTGAGGGTGCCGGCGTTCTTGGCCGGATCGGCCTTGTCGGTGCCGAATTCATAGAAGTTGTTGTAGCTGGTGGCGTCCTTGTAGGCGGTCTGCTTGTCCATGACCGCGTAGGCGTTATTGAGCTTGGCCGGCAGCTTGCGGCCCTGCTGCGCAAACGCCTGGGGCAGCGCGCCCATGCCGCCGGCCAGCGCCGCACCCGCCGCCACCTGCGCCATGAAGCTGCGGCGGGACAGGTAGACATCCTTGGGGGTGATCTCGGATGCGGTCGGAATCTCGATCTGGTCGGGACGAATCTTGATCAGCATGGTGCGCTCCGGAAAATGAATGTGGGTGACCAAGGCAGGACCTTGGCAAGTGAACAGCATGGTAAAAGCCGGGCGGTGACGTCCGGGTGGCAATTTGATGACAATTTTGTCATGAAGAAAAGCCCTGCGATTGCTAGAATCAAGCGCATTTTCCTGCATCCGCGCCGCTTTTGCAGCGCGCCTTTTCCCGATACAGCATGGCCATCCTGGTAATCGAAGACGACCCCAAGACCGGTGACTACCTGCGCAAAGGCTTGCGCGAATCCGGCTATGCCGTGGACCTGGCCCGCAATGGCGCCGATGGCCTGCACATGGCGCTGGAACAGGACTACGACCTGGTGGTGCTGGACGTGATGCTGCCCGGCCTGGATGGCTGGCAAGTCATGAGCGCACTGCGCAGCAAGCGCGACCTGCCGGTGCTGTTCTTGACCGCGCGGGACCATGTGGATGACCGCATTCGTGGGCTGCAGCTGGGTGCGGACGATTACCTGGTCAAGCCCTTTTCCTTCACCGAGCTGGTGCTGCGCATCCGCACCCTGCTGCGCCGGGGCGTCACGCGCGAGGCCGAGGTCTACGAGATCGCCGACCTGCAGCTGGACCATGTGCGCCACAAGGTCACCCGCCAGGGCGTCAACATCGCCCTGACCAACAAGGAATTCATGCTGCTGCACCTGCTCATCAAGCGCCAGGGCGAAGCGCTTTCGCGCAGCGTGATCGCCTCGCAGATCTGGGACATGAACTTCGACAGCGACACCAACGTCGTCGATGTGGCCATCAAGCGCCTGCGCGCCAAGATCGATGCGCCGTTCGACAAGAAACTGATCCACACCGTGCGCAGCGTGGGCTACATGTTCTCGGAAGACCCATGAACCGCCCTGCCCCGACCGTTGGCGGCTGGACCCTGACCACCCGCGTCACCGCCCTGTTCGCCCTCATGACCAGCCTGGTGGTGACCGGACTGGGCTTCTATCTGGATCGCTCCGCCGGCCAGGCCCTGTCGCAGCGCGCCGACCAGGCGTTGATCGGGCGCGTGGAGCACTTCCGCAACCTGATGCACGACCTCTACAACGTCGAGCAGATGGAGCAGCGCCCGGCGCTGTTCGAAAGCATGATGGGCAATGAGCAGGACGTGCGCATCTTCCGCCGCCAGGGCGAAGCCCCGTTCATCCAGAGCAACCCCGACCACCTGGTACCGCCGGCCATGACGCCGCTGCCGGTAGGCAGTCCGGTCAGTTCGGCCAGCCTGCGGACCAGCCAGCGCGCCGATGGCGTGCGGGTGCGCTGGGTCTCGGCGCTGGCCGATGTCGGCAAGGGCGGTGACACGGTCGAGATCATCGCCGCCTACGTCATGGTCCAGGAAGCGCGCATGATGCGCAGCTACCGCTGGCGTATCGCCGGGGCAGCGGCAGCAGCGGTCGTGCTGACCGCGCTGCTGGGGTTCCTGCTGCTGCGACGCGGCCTGCAACCGCTGGAGGCGATGAGCCTGCGCGCCGCCCAGATCACGCCGGATCATCTTTCGGCGCGGCTGGACCAGGAGGGCATGCCGGCCGAACTGCGGCGCGTGGCGCTGTCCTTCAATGCCATGCTGGACCGGCTGGAGGCGGGATATGCGCATCTGGCGCAGTTTTCCGGCGACCTGGCCCACGAGATCCGCACCCCCATCAATGTGCTGATGGGACAGAGCCAGGTCGCCCTGGGACAGCGGCGCAGTCCGGAAGAATATGAACAGGTGCTGGAATCGAATGTGGAAGAGCTGCAGCGGCTCTCGCGCATCGTGGAGAACATCCTCTTCCTGGCCCAGGCCGATCATGCCGCCCTGGCGGTGGAGCGCAGCGCCCTGGACCTGCAGGAAGAACTGGGCCGCATCACCGACTACTTCGAAGGCATCGCCGACGAGCGCGGCATGCGTTTCGAAGTACAGGCGGCCGGCCAATGCCAGGCCAACCTGATCATGTGGCGGCGGGCGGTCAGCAATCTGGTCATCAATGCGGTGCGCTATGGACAGGCTGGGAGCACGATCCGCATCCTGGCCGAGAGCGACGGCCAAGGCAGCCGCATCATGGTCGAGAACCGCAGCGAGGATGTCACGGCCCAGGCCATGGCGCGCATGTTCGACCGCTTCTATCGCGGTGACCGCTCGCGCAGCGCCTTCACCGAATCCAACGGGCTGGGCCTGGCCATCGTCAAGGCCATCATGGCCCTGCATGGCGGCACGGCGGCGGTGGAGTGTCCCGCCCCGGGCTGGATACGCTTCAGCTTGCGCTTCCCGTCGGCGGCTGCGGCGGCAGCGGCAGTCCCGACCTGAGCGCTTCCTGCGCCGCCAGCTCGGCCTGGCGCGCTTCCGCCGCCCGCCGTGCCTTCTGCGCGGCCGAAGCGCGGGTAAAGATGATCTTCAAGGCCGCCATCACCGGCACCGACAGGAAGATGCCGGCCACCCCGCCCAACTGATCACCGGCCAGCAAGCCCAGGATCACCATCAAGGGACTGACCTCGACACCTTCGCTCATCAGGTAGGGATTGAGCACATAGTCCTGGAAGACGCGATAGGCCACGATGAAACCCACCAGCCACAGCAAGTGGTCGTAGCCGCTGAAACCGGCCACCACCAGCGCAGCAGCGCTGGCGGCCAAGGGCCCGGCGAAGGGGATGAATTCCAGCACCGCCGCCAGCCCGGCCAGCAGCATGGCATAGGGCACGCCCATGAGGGAAAAGGCGATGCTGTAGGCGATGAAGGTGGCCACGGACAGGAACAGCAAGGCGCGGACATAGCGGGACAGCAGCACATCCAGGTCGGTGACGATGCCATCCCAGAGCTTGCGGTTGGCGCGGTTCATCCAGGACAGCATTTCCTCGCGCATGGCCGGCGCTTCCTTGATGAGCAGGAAACTGATCACCGGCACCAGCACCAGATAGATGAGATTGCTGGCCGCATGCATGACGCCCACGCCGAACTGCTTGGCCAGCGGCATGGCCTGGTCGGTGCCGGCGGCGAGCTGGTCGCGCACGAAGCCGAGGATGCGCGCCCGCAAGGGTTCGGCAAAGCCCGGTAAGGGCAGCCGGGAGACCGCATCATCGGAGCGCAGCAGCGCCGGCAATTGCTCGGACAGGCGCAGCGCTTCTTCCTGGATGCGCGCACCGAAGATGGTGGCCACGGTAGCCACGATGGCGATGGCCAGCACGAACACCAGCGCGATGGACACGGTACGCGGCACCCGCGGTGGGCGTACGCGCTCGATCAGTTCCACCAGCGGATAGACCAGATAGCTGAAGAAGACGGCGAACACCAGCACCAGTACGGTGGCCGAAATGGTGTAGGTGACGTAGAGCAGCAGCGCCACCAGAAAGACGGTCCAGACGATCCTGGCCACGCGCAGATCGAAACCCAGCATAAAAGATTTCCTTGCAGATTGAGAGGGCTGCTGGCCGCACCCTGCGCTTGCTCCCCAAGAGCGACGGCCTGCCTGCGCCACACCGACGACAGCGGGCTACGGCTGAGCTGATAGTTGCACCTTAATTGATCCGCATCATGTTTCGTATCAGCCAAGCTCTTCTGGATGTGTAGGAAAGCGTGAAAATGTCTTCATGCAGCGCAACACAGGGCTGCATCTTGTGGAACCGGGAAGTCCACCAGATGCAATGCTTGCGCGACATTTCGTCGCACCCTGCCAGTGCTCTGCAGAGGACCTCGCCCCGCGCACGCGCGCCAGGCCTGGGTCATTCTCATCAGTGATGACTGTTATCAGCAAAAACGCGGGTGCATGACATTGCGATGCGGCAAGCAACTGTTTTAAATTTCAGTAATTACTGAAATTTCAAAAGATTCAAACATGGAAAACCAGGTTCTCAGCCCCCTGATGCAGCGCTTCATCGGCCACTTCGGCGAGATGGGCAGCCGCTGGGGCATCAATCGCACGGTGGGGCAGATCTACGCCCTGCTCTATATCTGCGGGCGCGCGCTCAATGCCGACGAGATCGCCGACTACCTCAGCTTTTCGCGCTCCAACGTGAGCATGGGCTTAAAGGAGCTGCAGTCCTGGCGACTGGTCAAGCTGCTGCACAAGCCCAACGACAGGCGCGAGTACTTCGAGCCGCCCGGCGACATCTGGGACATCTTCAAGGTTCTGCTGGAAGAGCGCCGTCGGCGCGAGATTGAACCGACCCTGTCGATGCTGCGCGACGCCCTGCTGGAGCCGGCCGGCAGCAAGGATGACAAGCAGGTGCAGGAGCGCATGCGCGAGATGTATGAACTCATCGAGCTCTCCAGTTCGTGGTTCGACGACGTGCAGCGCCTCTCCCCGGAAACCCTGGTGTCGTTGATGAAGATGGGCGCCAAGGTCAAGAAACTGCTGGATGTGCGCGAGAAATTCCGTCTCGGCAGCCATCCCGACAAGGAGTAAGCCATGCGACTGCCCAGGAAACTGCCGCGCCTGACCCAGCTGCCGCTGGGGGTGGAGATCACCCTGCTGCTGGTGATCAAGATCGCCCTCATCACGGTGCTGGCCAAGACCTTCTTCGCGCATCCCCAGGCCAAGCACATGCAGATGCCGGTGCAAAGCGTAGAGCAACGCATGCTGTCCTTCGCCGCGCCGCCTGCGGCCACCCCACAACAGCAGTATCAACACCAAGACCTATCCGCCAAACAACAACCGGAGTAACACAACATGGTTCCCATCGATGAAGTCGTCTCGCTGTCACGGCTGCAGTTTGCCGTCACGGCGCTCTATCACTTCCTGTTCGTCCCACTCACCCTAGGCTTGTCCTGGATCCTGGTCATCATGGAATCGGTCTATGTCATGACCGGCAACCAGATCTACAAGGACATGACCCGCTTCTGGGGCAAGCTCTTCGGCATCAACTTCGCCATGGGCGTGGCCACCGGCATCACGCTCGAATTCCAGTTCGGCACCAACTGGTCCTACTACTCGCACTACGTGGGCGATATCTTCGGCACCCCATTGGCCATCGAAGGGCTGATGGCCTTCTTCCTCGAATCGACCTTCGTGGGCCTGTTCTTCTTCGGCTGGGACAAGCTCTCCCGCAAGCAGCACCTGATCGTCACCGTGCTGGTGGCGCTGGGCTCGAACCTGTCGGCGCTGTGGATCCTGATCGCCAATGGCTGGATGAACAATCCCGTGGGCGCGGAATTCAACTTCGAGACCATGCGTATGGAACTGGTGAGCATGACCGACGTCATCTTCAACCCGGTGGCGCAGGTCAAGTTCGTCCACACCGTGGCCGCCGGCTACGTCACGGCCTCCATGTTCGTGCTGGGCGTGTCGGCCTGGTATCTGCTGAAGGCGCGCGATACCGCCTTCGCACTGCGCTCCTTTGCGGTCGCCGCCGGTTTCGGCCTGGCCGCCACGCTGTCGGTGATCGTGCTGGGCGATGAATCGGGCTATACCGCCGGTGAAGTCAACAAGGTGAAGCTTGCCGCCATCGAAGCCGAGTGGGACACCCACCCTGCCCCGGCCGGCCTGACCCTGTTCGGCCTGCCCAACGACAAGGAAGAGCGCACCGACTACGCCGTCAAGATTCCCTATGTGCTGGGCCTGATCGCCACCCGCTCCGCCGACACGCAAGTGCTGGGCATCAAGGACCTGAAGAAGGAACATGAAGCCCGCATCCGCAACGGCATGCTGGCCTATGCGGCACTGACGAAGCTGAAGTCTGGCGACAAGTCGCCCGAAGCCCGCGCCGAGTTCGACAAGCTCAAGAAGGACCTGGGCTATGGCCTGCTGCTGAAGAAATACACCAACAAGGTCGTCGATGCGACACCGGAGCAGATCAGCATGGCCGTCAACGACACCATCCCCAAGGTGGCGCCGCTGTTCTGGTCCTTCCGTGGCATGGTGGCGCTGGGCTTCCTGTTCCTGTTCATCTTCTCGGCGTCGTTCTGGTTCCTGGCCAGGAAGCAGCTGGCCCCGCAACGCTGGCTGCTGCGCCTGGCCGTGATCTCGATCCCGCTGCCGTGGATCGCCGCTGAACTCGGCTGGATCGTGGCTGAATACGGTCGCCAGCCCTGGACCATCGCTGGCATCCTGCCGACCCACCTGTCGGCGTCCTCGCTGCAGCCGGGCAGCCTCTACTTCAGCCTGGCCGGCTTCATCCTCTTCTACACCTTCCTGCTGGTGGTGGAGATGATCCTGATGGTCAAGTACGCCCGCCTGGGACCCAGCAGCCTGCATACCGGCCAGTACTACTGGGAAAACAAGGGCAAGGAAAGCGGCCCTGGCGATGTCCTGCCGCCACCCCTGAACCCGTCGGCCAATGCCGGCAACCATCCCTAAGCCACCAGAAGAAATGAGGAAAGCAGAATGATCTTCGATTACGAAACACTCAAGCTGATCTGGTGGGCCTTCGTGGGCGTACTCATCATCGGCTTCGCACTCACCGATGGCTTCGACTTCGGCGTGGGCATGATGCTGCCCTTCGCCGGCAAGAACGATACCGAGCGGCGCATCCTGATCAATGCCATCGGCCCCACCTGGGAAGGCAACCAGACCTGGTTCATCACCGCCGGCGGCGCCACCTTCGCGGCCTGGCCGCTGGTGTATGCGACGGCCTTCTCGGGCTTCTACATTGCCCTGATGGTGTTGCTGTTCTCGCTGTTCTTCCGTCCGGTGGGCTTCGACTACCGCAGCAAGGTGGCTGATCCACGCTGGCGCAATGCCTGGGACTGGGGCCTGTTCATCGGTGGTTTCGTGCCGCCCCTGATCTGCGGCGTGGCCTTCGGCAACCTGCTCCTGGGCGTGCCCTTCCACTATGACGACACCATGCGGGTGGAATACACCGGCAGCTTCTTCGCCCTGTTGAATCCCTTCGGTCTGCTGGCCGGCCTGCTGTCGGTGGCCATGCTGCTGATGCACGGCGCCGCCTTCGCCTTCGTCAAGACCGAGGCCGCCGTGGCCGAACGTTCGCGCAAGACCATCGTCGGCGCAGCCCTGGTGACGGTGCTGCTGTTCATCGCCGGTGGTTTCTGGGTGGCGCAGATGCCGGGCTATCGCATCACCTCCATGCCAGACGCCAACAGCGCCTTCACGCCCCTGGCCAAGACCGTGGAAGTAGTCGCCGGCGCCTGGTTCGACAACTACGCCAAGTGGCCCGTGACCAAGCTGTTCCCGGCGCTGGGCGTGGCCGGCGCGGTGCTGGCAGCGCTGCTGGCGCTGGTGCGCAGTGCGCGCCTGGCCTTCATCGCCAGCGGGCTGTCGGTGACGGGCATCATCCTGACCGCCGGCATGTCGCTGTTCCCCTTCGTGATGCCGTCCTCGCTGGACGCCAAGAGCAGCCTGACGATGTGGGATGCGGTCTCCAGCCACAAGACCCTGGGCCTGATGTTCTGGATGGTGCTGATCTTCCTGCCGCTGATCATCGTCTATACCGGCTGGGTCTACCGCGTGGTCAAGGGCAAGGTCACCGCCCGCGACATTCACGAGAACGAACATACCGCGTATTGATTACGCGCAAACGCAATCTGGAACAAGGAGAACATCATGTGGTATTTCGCTTGGATACTCGGCATCGGCCTGGCCTTGGCCTTTGGCATCATCAACGTCATGTGGCTGGAAGCCAACTACGCCTTCGGCCGGCGCAATGCTGAGCAAACCCATGAGCGCTTTGCCAGCGCGCGAGCGGCCGAGAAGGCGCGGCGCGGCGGCAAGTAAGGCTGCCCGCGAGCCGACGGCATGCCGCCGTCGGCTTTTTTTTCGTCCTTTCCGGAGTCCGAGCATGCACGCTTCACGCCCACCGCAAGCCGAAGAGACCGTCCCCGCAGCGCGCCACTGGGCCTTGCTGCCGGGCGCGCGCTTTGCCGACAGTTTCCGCATCCCGCTCACGCCCGAGCTGGCGCCGCTCGACACTACCGAAATCGCGGCCCGGATGATGGCCGAGCAGCCCGGCTGGATCAGCGCCCTGATGCGAGTGCGCGATCTCGTGGTGGCGCCGCTGGGCCTCAAGCGCGCTGGCGATCATGGCGCGCCGGCGGGCTTTCCCTTGCTGCTGGCCGAACCGGCGCGGGTGGTCATGGGCCTGGACGACAGCCATCTTGATTTCAGGCTCTGCGTGGAGAAGCTGCAGGCTACTGACCAGGAAGGCAACTCCAGCCCCGGATGGCTCACGGTCACCACGGTCGTACGCACCAAGCGCTTGCTGGGCAGCTTCTACCTGGCCGCCATCATGCCCTTCCATCGTCGTATCGCCCGCACCTTGCTGCAAGGCGTGGCGCGGCAGTCATCCGGATAAACCACCCGCATCCATACAGCAATGAAAATCGCCGCTGGGACCGAAGTCGCAGCGGCGATTTCTTCACCCCTTCCCACCTGGATCAGGTGGGAAGGCGCACCATGCATTACACCAGGTTCAGGGTAACGTTGATGTTGTCGCGGGTGGCGTTGGAGTACGGGCAGACTTGGTGAGCCTTGTTCACCAGGTCTTGCGCCACGGCACGGTCCACGCCCGGCAGCGAGATATCCAGTTCAGCTTCGATGCCGAAGCCGCCCGGGATCTGGCCGATGCCGACCTTGCCGGTGATGCTGGCGTCTGCAGGCAGGGCCACCTTGGCCTGGCCGGCGACGAACTTCAGCGCGCCCAGGAAGCAAGCCGAGTAGCCGGCTGCGAACAGTTGTTCCGGGTTGGTGCCGTTGCCGCCTGCGCCGCCCAGTTCCTTGGGGGTGGACAGCTTGACGTCCAGGACGCCGTCGGAGGACTTGGCCGCACCTTCACGACCGCCGGTGGCGGTAGCGGTGGCGGTGTACAGGGCTTTTTCGATCTTGTTGGAGGGCATGGTATTTCCTTTCAAGGATTCAGGTTAAGGCCCCTACGGGCGCACGGGGGTTGACTTCAATGACTTCGGTTCACTTCACGTACCACTAACTAGCGTTAGCCGTCCTGCCTGTTCATCACCGTAACGGTTTGCGATGAACGATATAAATAATTAACTATATTATTGCGTACAATCTAAATATCAAACCAAGATAACGCTTTGTTACTTGTCTTCGGCATCCTGAAGACCTTTTCGTACCTGCTTCAGTTCCACCACCAGATCCTTCACCTGATCCAGCGACGGCAGCATGCAACTCATCTGTAGCGGCACCGTCCTGGCCTTCTCGCGCAATGCGCGGCCGGCCGGAGTCAGGCTCACCAGGACGCGGCGCTCGTCTTCGGCGTCACGCGTGCGGTGCAGCAGGCCCATGGCTTCCATGCGCTTGAGCAACGGTGTGAGCGTGCCGGAATCGAGGAACAACCTGCCGCCCAGCTCCGAGACGGTGACCTGGTCCTTCTCCCACAACACCATCATCACCAGGTATTGCGGGTAGGTGATGTCCAGCGGCGCCAGCAACTTCTTGTAGGCCTTGGTCATGGCCAGCGAGGCCGAGTACATCGCAAAGCACAGCTGGTGATCGAGCAGCAAAGCCTGATCGATCAGCTCTTCCGTCAGCAGCGGTGGTTGCGTGGTATCCATGGCACGCATATTAAACCGCACAAAATTAAATTGCAAGCGATTTAATTTCAGAAAATTTGAAGTCCTCGTTCAAGATCGTCCATGCTTCAACAAATCGGTATCATCGCGCATTTCCTCTTTCCTTCTTTGCCTGAACCTGCGCATGTCTTCACCCGCCTCCCCTTTCCGCTCACTGGACCTCTTCTGCAAGGTCGTCGATAACTACGGCGACATCGGCATCTGCTGGCGTCTGGCGCGCCAGCTGACGCGCGAGCATGGGATCGCCGTGCGACTGTGGGTGGATGACCTGGTCAGCTTTGCCCGCATCTGGCCCAGCGTCGACACCCAGGCCCTGACCCAGCAACGCGAAGGCGTGACCGTGCAGCACTGGCGCGGGCAGGATGACCACTACGAGGCCAGCGACATCCCCGACGTGGTCATCGAATTCTTCGGCTGCGAATTGCCGCCGGCCTATGTGGAGGCCATGGCGCAGCGTGCGGTCAAGCCGCTCTGGTTCAACCTGGAGGGCTTGTCGGCCGAGCCCTGGGTGGAGGGTTGCCATACCCTGCCCTCGCCGCACCGCTCGCTGAAGCTGACCAAGTATTTCTTCTTCCCCGGCTTCAACGAACGCACCGGTGGGTTGAGCTTCGAAGCCGACCTGGAAGCCCAGCGGCAAGCCTTCTTGGCAAACGGCCAGGGCACGGTCTTTCTGGCCGGACTGGGCGTCACGGCGCAGGAAGTGCAAGGCTGCAAGGTCTCGCTGTTCTGCTACGACTACGCGCCCATTGCTGAATTGTTTGCCAGTTGGCAAGCGGCGCCTGCGCCGGTGACCTGTCTGGTGCCGGAGGGCGCGGGCCGGGCCGCTGTCGAGGCTTTCCTGGGCGCGCCCATGGTGCCCGGGGCCGCCGCCACGCGTGGGCAATTGAGCGTGCGCGTGCTGCCCTTCATGCCGCAGACCGATTACGACCGCCTGCTGTGGAGCTGCGACCTGAACTTCGTGCGGGGGGAAGATTCCTTCGTGCGCGCCCAGTGGGCCGGCAAACCCTTCGTCTGGAATATCTACCACCAGGACAAGAACCTGCACCACACCAAGCTCAACGCTTTCCTGAAGATCTACGATCCGGCCAGCGCCGCCATGGCCGACCTCAACCGTGCCTGGAACGGGGCCTATCCGGGCGAGCTCGACTGGCGCGCCAACTGGCAGGCTCTGCAGGGCGAACTGCCCGCATTGACGCAGGCGGCCGACCAGTGGCTGCACAAGATGTTGGCAAATGGCGACTTCATGGACAATTTGCTCCGTTTCGCCGCCCGGCTGCTAGTGGAAGAGCGCTGAAAATGGGGTAAAATAGCGGGCTATCGTTTTAACGCACTTTGGAATTCAATCGTACGTGGGCTTGCGGTGAAGTTTTAGAAGTTTTACCAGTGGGCTACTGACAGTTTGAAAAAACCTACTTTTCACGACACATCGCTATGAAATTTGCAAAAGAAATCCGCGTCGGCAACATCATTATGGTCGACAGCAAGCCCATGATCGTCCTGCGCTCGGACGTCAACGGTTCTTCCCGTACCGGCTTCACCTACAAGTGGAAGATGAAGAACCTGCTGACCAACAGCCCGCAAGAAAGCGTCTTCCGTGGCGACGACAAGTTCGACGTCGTGGTGCTGGACAAGAAGCCGGTGACCTATTCGTACTTCGCTGACCCGCTGTTCGTCTTCATGGACGAAGAGTACAACCAGTACGAAATCGAAGGCGAGAACATGGGCGACGCCATCGGCTACCTGAAGGACGGCATGCAGTGCGAAGCTGTCTTCTACGACGGCAAGGCCATCTCGGTCGAAATGCCGACCACCATCGTGCGCAAGGTTGCCTACTCGGAACCGGCCGTCAAGGGCAACACCTCGGGCAACGTCCTGAAGGAAGCCAAGATCGAAAACGCCATCGAAGCCAACCAGATCACCGTGATGGTGCCGCTGTTCGTGAGCCAGGATGACGACATCGAAATCGACACCCGCACCAACGAGTACAAGAAGGTCGTGCGCGGCTGATCGTCTGCCGATGCCAATAAAAAACGCTGCCTGGTGCAGCGTTTTTTTATGCCTGTTGGATGACCGTTTGATGGCTGTTTGCCGCGCGCTCCACCACCCGTTCGTCCTGAGTAGCGGCATCGCCGCGTATCGAAGGCGCACCGCAGTTTCACGTCCAGTGAACCCTTCGATACGACGCTGCGCGTCTACTCAGGGCGAACGGGTAGTCAGTGCGCGTGTCTTCGATCTTTCATTCGGCTTATCCGGCCTATCCGGCTTACCCGGCATCCCTCACCCGCGCCAGATCCCGCGCCGCCGCCTGCCCTTCCGCGCTGGCCCAGAAGGCCCGATCCGCCGCCTGCAGGCGCAGGGCCGAATTCTCCATATGACGCAACGCAGCCGCCCGCGCCGCGTCGGCATCCCCGGCACTGATCGCCTCGGCCAGGGCAGCATGTTCAGCGCGCACCTGCTGCACGAACTCATTGCTGCGCGCCTCATTCATCCGCGCTACGCGAATGGCCGCATGCAAGAACTGGCTCAGGAACTGTACCAGCGAGGTATAGAGCGGATTGTGGGAGGCATTGGAAATGGCGGCATGGAAGGCAAAGTCTTCCGGCACCCCATCGCGGCCCGCCGCCGCAGCCTCATCAATGGCCTGCAAGGCTTGCTGGATCGCCAGGTTCTGCGCGTTCGTACGACGTTGCGCAGCCAGCGCCGCCATCTCGCCTTCCACCCCGCGCCGCAGTTCGATCACCCGCAACACCGCCTGGATGGAGTCACGTCCGTCATCCACATCCAGATCCAGCCGGAACGGGGTCGCCGGATTGACCGGCAGCACCACCGTGCCGCTCCCCCGGCGCGATCCCACCAGCCCCTCCGACTTGAGCCGGGAGATGGCTTCCCGGATCACCGTACGGCTCACCGAAAAGCGCTCGGTCAGCTCCATCTCCGAGGGCAGGCGCGTCTCGGGGGCAAATTCGCCAGCACGGATCTGCCGCGCCAGCACGCTGGTGACATGATCGGCCAGTGTCGCCTTGCCGCGAGCCGATCCCGACGCCGGTGACACTGCCTGCGCAGCAGCGCTTGAGGAAGGGGATGTCTTCATGGCGCGCATGATACAGCGCCCCCTCCCACTTGAGTAAATCGTTTGAAACAGCAATAAAGTTGTATGACAACTTCTGCTATAATCGCTCCCGCAAGCGCCGGAGCGCCCTTCCCTGCTATCCGGAGCACAGACCAAGAGGAGCACACATGCATATCGTCATCACCGGCGGCGCCGGTTTCCTGGGCAGCCGTCTGGCGCGCCAGCTGCTGCAGCGCGGCACCCTGACCGGTCGCGACGGCCAGCCGCAAGAGATCAAGCGCATCACCCTGCTGGACGTGGCGCCGGCGCAGGGCTTCGATGATCCGCGCATCGAAGCGGTCACTGGCGACATCGCCGACGCCGCCGTGATCGAGCGTGTCATCACAGCCGAGACGCAATCCATCTTCCACCTGGCCGCCATCGTCAGCGGCCACGCCGAGGCTGATTTCGATCTCGGCATGAAGATCAACTTCGACGCCACCCGCGTCATCCTGGAGCGTGCCCGCGCCCTGGGCAGCAAGCCACGCGTAGTCTTCACCAGCTCGGTGGCGGTGTTCGGCGGCGAACTGCCGGCGGTGGTGCCGGACAACACCCTGCTGATGCCGCAAAGCTCCTACGGCGCGCAGAAGGTGATGGGCGAATTGCTGGTGCAGGATTATTCACGCAAGGGTTTCATCGATGGCCGTGCGCTGCGCATGCCGACCATCTCGGTGCGTCCGGGCGCACCGAACAAGGCGGCGTCCAGCTTCGCTTCCGGCATCATCCGCGAACCGCTCAATGGCCAGCCCTCGGTCTGCCCGGTCACGCCGGACACCCGCATGTGGCTGATGTCGCCGCGCCAGGCCATCGCCAACCTGATCCACGGCCATGAAATCAATGGCGCTGATCTGGGCCTGGCGCGCTTCCTGTCCATCGACGGCCTGTGCGTGACGGTCAAGGACATGGTGGAGGCGCTGGAACAAGTCGCCGGCAAGGAAGTGGTCCAGTTGATCGAATGGAAGGAAGACGAAGCCATCAAGCGCATCGTCAATTCCTGGCCCGGCGCCTTCGAAGCCAAGCGCGCCAAGGCGCTGGGTTTCACGGCGGACGCCAACTTCGCCGACATCATCCGGGCGCATATCGAAGACGAAGTGAAGAAATAAGCTTCACATCAGCATGAAAACAGAAAGGGACAGCCCCGCAAGCGGCTGTCCCTTTTTGCTGCACTTCCGGACCGCGGTTACTGCGCCTTGCCCAGCATGTTGAAGATGCTGGAGAAGTCCAGCTTGCCGGCGCCGTTCATGCTGTGGATGTCGTAGAGGTTGCGCGCAGTGGAGCCCAGCGGAATGGCGCAGTTGGTCGCCAACGCATTCTCGACGGCCAGCCCCAGATCCTTGAGCATCAGGTCCACGCCAAAGCCGCCGGCATAGCCCTTGGAAGCCGGGGCGGTTTCCATCACGCCAGGACAGGGGTTATAGACTTCCAGCGTCCAGTTGCGGCCCGAACTCTTGGACATGATCTCCGACAGCACCTTGGGATCCATGCCATTGGCCATGCCCAGGCGGATGGCCTCCGAGGTGCCGATCATCAGGATGCCCAGCAGCATGTTGTTGCAGACCTTGACGGTCTGCCCGCTGCCGCTCTGGCCCGCGTGATAGATGGCCTTGCCCATCTTCTGCAGATACGGCTGGGCCGCATCGAACGCCTCCTTGCTGCCGCCCACCATGAAGGTCAGCGTGCCCGCAGTAGCGCCATTGGTGCCACCGGAGACCGGCGCATCCAGCATCTCGAAGCCGCGCGCCTTGGCCGCTGCCGCCACCTTGCGCGCCGCTTCCGGAGCAATGGTGGAACAATCGATCAAGAGCGCGCCCGGCTTGGCCGAGGCCAGCACCCCGGCATCGCCCAGGTAGAGCGACTCCACGTGACGGCTGGCCGGCAGCATGGTGATGACCACGTCGGCCTTGGCCACGGCCGCCATGGAGTCGGCTTCGGTCTTGCCGCCGACCTCCACCAGCTTGTCCACGCTGGCCTTGACCAGGTCATGCCCGCTGACCGAAAAACCGGCCTTGACCAGGTTCTGCGCCATCGGCAAACCCATATTGCCCAGGCCGATGAAGACGATGTTGGCGCTCATGCTGCTCTCCTTACTTCAGGGTGATGGTGGTGTTGACCTGGCCGGCTTCTTCATCGGGCGCATACCAGCGTGCGGTGACGGTCTTGGTCTGCGTCCAGAAGGTCACGGCCTGCTTGCCGTTGGGGCCGAGGTCGCCCAGCTTGGAAGCACGCGAACCGGTGAAGCTGAAGTAGGCCACCGGCACGGGAATGGGCACGTTGATGCCGACCTGGCCGACGTCGATCTCGTTCTGGAACTTGCGCGCCGCATAGCCCGAGCTGGTGAAGATGGAAGTACCGTTACCGTTCGGGTTGGCGTTGATGAAGGCAATGGCTTCATCGAGCGTGTCCAATTCGACGATGCACATGGCCGGGCCGAAGATTTCCTGGGTGTAGATATCCATCTCGGGCTTGACGCCGGTGAAGACGGTCGGCCCCACGAAGTTGCCGTTCTCGCTGCCGGCCACCTTGCAGTTGCGGCCATCGAGCAGTAGATTGGCGCCCTGCTCGACGCCGCTGGCGATCAGGCGTTCCACACGTTCCTTGGCCGCCTTGGAGACCAGCGGTCCGACATCGGCCTTGCGATCCGTGCCGGGGCCGACCTTCATGGCCTTGGAGCGTTCGACGATCTCGGGAATCCATTCACGCGTCTGGCCCACCAGCACCACCACCGAATTGGCCATGCAGCGCTGACCAGCCGCACCGAAGGCCGCGCCCAGCAGGTTGTTGATGGCCTGGTCCTTGGGCGCATCGGGCAGCACGATGCAGTGGTTCTTGGCCCCCATCATGCACTGGGCGCGCTTGCCGGCTTCACTGGCGCGACGATAGATGTGGGTGCCGACATGGGTGGAACCGATGAAGGAAACCGCCTTGATGTCGGGATGGTCGCAGATCATGTTGGCCACGTCCGGGCCGCCATGCACGACGTTGAGCACCCCCGGCGGCAGACCGGCCTGGTTGGCCAGTTCGACCAGGAAGAGAGACGAAGTCGGGTCCTGCTCGGAGGGCTTCAACACGAAGGTATTGCCACAGGCCACCGCAATGGGGAACATGAAGCAAGGCAGCATCACCGGGAAGTTGAAGGCGGTGATGCCCGCCCCCACGCCCAGCGGCTGGTAGAGCGTATAGACGTCCACGCCGCCGGCCACGTTCTCGGCCAGCTCGCCCAGTTGCAGCGAGGTGATCGAGCAGGCGTGCTCCACCACCTCCAGGCCGCGCATGACTTCACCTTCGGCATCCGGCAGGGTCTTGCCGTGTTCGCGGGTGATCAGTTCGGCCAGCGGGGCGATGTTCTCGCGCAGCAGTTGCTGGAACTTGAGCATGATGCGCATGCGCTGGGCCAATGAAGTATTGCGCCAGGTCTTGAAGGTTTCCTTGGCGTTGGCCACGGCCCGGTCGACTTCTTCCTTGGTGGCGAAGGGCACGCGGGCCACCACTTCCTGGGTGGCCGGGTTCAATACGTCGCGCCACTCCTTGGAAGTGGACTGCACCTTTTCACCGTTGAGGTACAGGGGAACGTTGGGGATGTTGGCTTGGCTCATTGCAATTTCCATAGTGAAGAGGTGGGGAGAGCAAGGCCGGGAGCAGCGCTCCCGGCCACAGGCATTACCTGGCCATTACTGCTTGACCAGCGGGCAGGCCGCGTCCATGGGACGGAAGGCTTGCTGGGCCGGAATCACCGACAGCAGCTTCAGGTAATCCCAGGGCCCCTTGGATTCCGCCGGGGTCTTGACCTGGTACAGGTACATGTCGTGGATTACACGGCCATCAGGGCGGATGGAGGCGTTGCGCATGACGGCGTCGGAGATCGGGATCTCGCGCATCTTTTGCGCCACCACCTTCCAGTCTGAAGTCTTGGCTGCTGCGCGCGCCTTCAGGAACTGGTAGACGCTGGAATAGACGCCCGCCTGCACCATGGTCGGCTTGATGTTCTTGAACTGCGACTCGAAGCGCTTGGAGAAGGCGCGGGTCTGCTCGTCATAGTCCCAATAGAAGCCATCGGTGTAGACCAGGCCCTGCGCCGCCTCCAATCCCAACGCGTGCACATCGGAGAGGAACACCAGCAAGGCCACCAGGCGCTGATCCTTGCCGCCCACGGCGAAGGAACGCGCCTGCTTGATCGCATTGACCACATCGGTGCCGCCATCGGCCAGGCCGATCACCTGGGCCTTGGACGCCTGCGCCTGCAGCAGGAAGGAAGAGAAGTCCGACGCGTTCAGCGGATGGCGCACCGACCCCACCACGGTGCCGCCATTGGCCTTGACCACATCGGAAGCATCCTTTTCCAGCGAATGGCCGAAGGCATAGTCCACCGTCACGAAGTACCAGGACTTGTTGCCCAGCTTGGTCAGCGCCGCAGCCGCGCCGGCGGCCTGCGAGTAGGTGTCGAACATCCAGTGGAAGCCATTGGGCGCGCACTCGGCGGTGGTCAGCGCACCGGTGGCCGGGCCGCTGTACATGGCGATGCCGCCCTTGTCCTTGATGAGTTTCTGCACCGCCAGCGCCACCGAGGAATTGGTGAGGTCGGCAATGGCTTCGACCTTGTCGCGGTCCAGCCATTCGCGGGCACGGGTGACGCCGACGTCGGGCTTGTTCTGGTTGTCCGCCGAGAGGATCTCGATCTTCATCCCCTTGCATTCATTCTTGAGGCAGTCTTCCACCGCCATCTTGGCGGCGACCACCGAGCCCTGACCGCCCATGGCCGAATACGGGCCGGACATGTCGGTGAGCACGCCGATCTTGACCGTGTTGGCGTCCTGCGCCAATGCCGGGATGGCCGTAGCGGCCAGTGACACGGTACAGGCCACGGCGGCAGCCGTGAGCGAACGGCCCAAAGCGTTCTTGCGCATCTTGTCTCCTTCATCTTGTGATTGTTGTCGGACCTGCCCGCGTTCATGGACGCCGGGTCTTGCCGTTATCTCCTGCCGTGCGGCACCGCTCCTCTCTACGCGGGGCGCCGTCACGGCCTCGCTATTCTGCATGTGCGTATTTATCGATACAATAACCACAAAGACAAAACGCTTTCGCATGAATGCAAAAGGAAGCTACGGAGATCACATGCTGGACTGGGACAACCTGAGGATCTTCCTCGAACTCACGCGCAGCCAGGGCCTGGTGGATGCGGCCAAGAAGCTGGGCATCGACCATTCCACCGTCTCGCGCCGCATGAAGCGCTTCGAGGAACAGGTCGGCAGCCAGCTCTTCGACCGCAACAACCACGGCTACAAGCTCACCGCCGACGGCTACCGGCTGGTGGAATATGCCGAGCAGGTCGAAAGCACCCTCTACGCCGCCACCGAAGAGCTGGGCGGACATAACAGCAAGCTCTCCGGCCAGGTGCGGCTGGGCGCCACCGAAGGCTTCGGCACCTTCGTCCTGGCGCCGCATATTGCGCATTTCTGCGCCCGCAATCCGCATATCACGGTGGACATGCTGCCCATGCCGCGCTTCGTGAACCTGTCCAAGCATGAGGCCGACATCAGCGTCTCCATCGAGCGCCCCCTGTCGGGTAATTACGTGGTCACAAAACTGTCCGACTATGTCCTGAAGCTTTATGCTTCACGGGACTACCTGGCCCAGCACCCGCCCATTCACACCCTGGATGACCTGGCGCAACATAACTTCATCGGCTATATCGATGACCTGGTCTTCAGTGAAGAATTGCGCTACAAGGATACGGTAGCGCCCGACGCCTTCCGGGCCTTCCGCAGCACCAGCGTGGTGGCGCAATACACGGCGGCCTGCGCTGGCCGCGCGCTGGCCATCCTGCCCTGCTTCCTGGCGCAGCAATCCGAGGAACTGGCGCCGGTGCTGCCGCAGCAGATCGCCATCACGCGCACCTTCTGGCTGGTGGCCTCCACCGAGCAGCGCCATGTGGCGCGGGTGTCGGCGCTGTGGAGTTACCTGCGCGAGTGCGTGGAGCTCAACCGCGACTTCCTGATGGGCCAGTCGCGCCGGATGCGCTGGCTGGAATGATGCGCCGGCCCGCGCCTGCACAACGAGATGTGTTTCAACCCGGCCGCCCGGTCCCTCCCCGCGCCGGCGGCCTTACCCCAAGGAGATAATGATGGCTGCAAAGAAGATCCTGCTGTTGACCGGTGATTTCGCCGAGGATTATGAAACCATGGTGCCCTTCCAGGCGCTGCAGATGGTCGGCCACACCGTCCACGCGGTCTGCCCCGGCAAGAAAGCCGGCGACAAGGTCAAGACCGCCATCCACGACTTCGAAGGCGACCAGACCTATACCGAAAAGCCGGGCCACCAGTTCGCGCTCAACGCCAGCTTCGACGACGTCAGCGCCGCCGGCTATGACGCCCTGGTGGTGGCTGGTGGCCGCGCGCCCGAATACCTGCGCCTGAACCCCAAGGTGATCGAACTGGTGCAAGCCTTCGCCAAGGCCGACAAGCCCATCGCCGCGGTCTGCCACGGTCCGCAGGTGCTGGCGGCGGCCGGCGTACTGGAAGGCAAGAAGGTATCGGCCTATCCGGCCTGCGCGCCGGAAGTGAAGCTGGCCGGCGGCCAGTTCGCCGACATCGCGGTGGATGCCGCCATCACCGACGGCAAGCTGGTCACCGCCCCCGCATGGCCAGCGCATCCGGCCTGGCTGGCGCAGTTCCTGCAGGTGCTGGGGACCCGCATCGAGCTATAAGCCCCACGCGCGCTCACCCGTATCTGCCCAGTGAGGCAGCATGCCGTCCGGTCACGTCCCGGGCGGCATTTTTTTGGCCGCTCAGCATGATGAGCAGTCGGCGCCGCCATCCTTCCCGCCTTCATTCGCATTTTCCGTGATGAAGCAAGAGGAAGTGAACTCCCGTACTACCTCACTACATTCCCCCATGGCAAGATTGCCGAAATGAATTTTGCTCACGTATTGACATATCGCAAGCATCTCCGGCTGGCCTTCCCCGCATTCGCGTTATAAAGCTAGCAATTCTCGTTGCGCAACGATTGCAACGAGAAAACCTCGTCCGAAAAGAGACGGCACACCAGTAGCTGGAGGAATGAATGATCGTAGTACACATCCTGGACGGCTGATCCAGCCAGGCCAGTCAGGCTAGTCCTTGCCGGTCCGCAGCAGCGGACAACCAATTCCATTGACACCCCATGCCGTCCTCTTGCCCATCCGGCAAGCGGACAGGGCATCGCTTTGCCATCGCCTTGAACCCATGAAGATCAACGATTTGCCCCAGGACCTGCTAGCGCCCACCGACGCTGCCGTCCTGCCCGCCCCAGTCCAGCAGCCCACCCCGGCGCAGCTACAGCCGCAACCCCTGCTTGCGAGCGGCGAGGACGAACACGGCTACCCCTACCCGGCGCAGGCCACCCTCATGTCCAGCACCGACACCAGCAGCGTGCTCACCTACGCCAACTCCAGCTTCGTCGAAGTCAGCGGTTTCCAGCGGGAGCAACTGATCGGCCAACCCCACAACATCGTGCGCCATCCCGATATGCCGCGCGAAGCTTTTGCCGACATGTGGGCCACGCTGCGGCGCGGCGACGCCTGGACTGCCGTGGTCAAGAACCGCCGCGCCGATGGCCGCCACTACTGGGTGCGCGCCAATGTCACCCCGATCCGGCGGGCCGGCGGCATCACCGGCTTCCTGTCGGTGCGCACCCAGCCTGCCCCACATGAAATCCGCGCTGCCGCAGCACTGTACCGGCGCTTTCGCGAGGGCCGGGCGCGTGGATTGCGCTTCTGCCACGGGCTGGTGGTGCGCAGCGGCCTGCTCGGCTGGACGCGCCTGGAACAGGTGCTGCCGGTGCGCTGGCGGCTACGGCTGGCGCTGGCCGCAGGCGGCCTCACCGCGCTGGCCGGCGGCATCCTCGCCGGTGCGCCGCTAGCGCCGATGGCCGCCAGTGTGCTGCCGCCGCTGGCGCTGGCCTGCCTCTGGCTGGAACGCCGCCTGGCTGCACCGCTGGAATTGGTCCTGCAACAGGCCAAGGCCGTCGCCTGCGGCCAGCCGGCCCAGACCCAGGGCCTGGACCGCATCGATGAAATCGGCCTGCTGCTGCGCGCCGTCAATCAATCCGGCCTCAACCTGCGTGCGCTCATCGACGATGTCGCCGCGCAAGTCCAGGGGCTGGAACAGGCTAGCCGCCAGATAGCCAGCGACAATGCCGATCTGCGCCAGCGCACCGCCGACACCCACGCCCAATTGCAGCAGACCGCCAGCGCCGCCGAACAGATGGCCACCGCCGTGCGCCACAGCGCCGACAGCGCCCAGGCCGCCCATGCCCAGGCGCGCCAGACCAGCCAAGCCGCCGCGCAAGGGCGCGACATCGTCACCCAGGTCGTGCAGACCATGCACCAGATCGCCGACGCCTCCGGCCGCATTGGCGAAATCAACGGCCTCATCGACAGCATTGCCTTCCAGACCAACATCCTGGCCCTGAACGCCGCCGTGGAAGCTGCCCGGGCGGGTGAAGCCGGTCGCGGCTTCGCCGTGGTGGCGGCGGAAGTGCGCACCCTGGCCCAGCGCAGCGCCAGCGCGGCCCGCGAGATCAAGGCCCTGATCGCCCACAGCGTGGGCCAGAGCCAGGCCGGGGCGCAACGCGCCGAACAGGCTGCAGCGGCCATCGAGAGCATCGTTGCGCAAGCCCAGGACATGAGTACGCTCATCGGCGCCATCTCCACCAGCGCGGTCGAGCAGAGCCAGGGGGTGAGCCAGGTCAGCCAGTCGGCGCTGATGCTCGATGGCATGACCCAGCAGAACGCCGAGATGGTCGAACATTCGGCCGCCGCCGTGGCAGCCATGCAGCAGCGCATGCAGACGCTGCAACAGGCAGTGGCCGTATTCGAGCACGACTGATTCCTGATCCGCGCCGCCCGTGCTTGCCAGCTGCGGCCGAACCGCTAGAATTGCGGTTCGGCCGCGGTTTTTCGCCGCTGGCACAATATCGGCGACGCTGCCCCGTCTTCAGGGCATGCAGCCCATTTCCCTTTCCTCCCCGATGAGCGACCAGGACCGCGAGATCACCGCTACCGTCATGCGCGAGCGCAGCCGGCTGGGCGGCTTCATCCGGCGCCGGGTGGCCGATGCCGGCGAGGCCGAAGACATCCTGCAGGAAGTGTTCTACGAGTTCGTCCAGGCCTATCGCCTGCCCGAACCGATCGAACAGGTCAGCGCCTGGCTGTTCCGGGTGGCGCGCAACCGCATCATCGACCGCTTCCGCAAGAAGAAGGAAGAGCCCTTGCCGGAAGCCCACGACATTGAACAGGTCGATGGCGCAGACGACGCCTGGCGGCTCGACCTGGCGTTGCCCGCCAGCGCTGACGGCCCCGAAGCGGCCTATGCCCGCGCCGCCCTGATCGACGCCTTGCAAGAGGCGCTGGGCGAATTGCCCGAGGCGCAACGCGAGGTCTTCATCGCGCATGAACTCGACGGGCTCAGTTTCAAGGAAATGGCGGCTGCCAGCGGCACCAGCTTGAATACCCTGCTGGCGCGCAAGCGCTATGCAGTGCTGCACCTGCGCGAGCGGCTGCAGGCGGTTTATGACGAATTGGAGATGTAATGGATCAGAACGCAATCCCCCAACCCGACCCTCAACCCGGCTCCCCACCCGGCCCTGAGCGCAACCCCGGACGCCGCCACGGCCACCGTGGTCACCGTGGCCGCTGGGGATTCAAGCTGGCGCTGTGCCTGTTGTGCGTGCCGCTGCTGGGCGTGGTGGTGATGCTGCTGTGGAACTGGGTGATGCCGCCCATCTTCCCCGGCGTGGCCGAGATCGGTTTCTGGCGCGCCCTGGGCTTGCTGGTGCTATGCCGGATACTGTTCGGCGGCTTTCGCGGGCGTCATGGTGGCTGGCGCGACAAGCGCCGCTTCATGCGCGCCCGCTGGGAAGCCATGACGCCCGAGGAACGCGAGCGCTGCCAACTGCGCAGCCGCATGTTCTGCCGCGAGGAACGCAAATGAACAAAGCGGCCCGCTGCCCCTGAATGGCTCAGCCCAGGGCAGACGGCTGGGGCGGCGCCGCATGCCAGTCATGCTCGCGCAGACCGATGGAGGTGAAGGGATCGACCAGGGTCCCGGCCACCATCCTGGCCAGCAGTTGCGGCGCCGGCGGCACCACCGACAAGCGCGCCGCCAACTGATCACGCACCCAGGGCAGCCACACCGAATCGGACTGGTAGAACGGCGTGAACATGGCCGACATGGCCTGGAAGGTCCGCACATGGCGTCGCCGCGAGGCAGCATAGCGCGGCAGGGCCTGCTCCAGCGTCTCTGACTGCTGCAAGGCGTGGCTCAAGGCCCGTGCATCGAGCAAGGCCATGTTGGCGCCCTGCCCCAACTGCGGACTGGTGGAATGGGCCGCATCGCCGATGATGGCCAGCCGCTCACCGTAAGGCAGGGGCAAGGTGTGATGGCCATACCGCGCCAGCGTCATCTGCTCGAAGCCATCGATCTGCGCCAGATAAGGCGCGCACTCCGGCCAGAGTGCATGCACCCCATCCTTCCAGGCTGACAGCCCCGCCTGCTTGAGCGACTCCACCCGATCCGGCCGCGTACTCCAGAAGAACGCCACCATGGGCTCATCCTGCGGCGTCGGGCGACCGATGGGCAGCACACCGATCATGGTGCTGGCGCGGCGATAGCGCTGCACCAGTGAATTGTGGCCGAAGGACAAGCCCGGCTGGGCTCGCAACGAGACCCAGAAAGCCCCATAGGGCAAGGGCTGCGGCTCGCAGCTGCGTAGCGCATGGCGGCGCAGGGGCGAGCGTGCGCCACTGGCATCGATGACCAGGTCGAAACCGCCGATGCGACGGCCATCAGCGGCCGTCAGGCAGGCCTGTGCGCCGGTATGCTCCAGGTCGCTGATATCGTGGCCGGTCTCCACCTCGATGCCCTCCTGCCGCACCGCCTCCAGCAACACGCCGAACAAGGCGGCCCGATGCACGGCAATGCCGTAGCGGCCACCGGCAATGGCGTCGTAGCGCACGTCCAGCACCGTCTTGCCCGAGAGCGCGTCAGCGCCGTAGAGGCGGTCGATGCGTTGGCCCAGCGCGGCGATGCGGGAGAATAATCCCAGGTCTTGCAGCACCGTCAGCCCGGTTGGCTGCAGGATCAGCCCGGAACCGACCGGTGCGGCCTGCACGAAGCGCTCCAGCAAGCTGACCCGATGTCCGGCGCGCCTGAGATAGAGGGCCATGGCCAGTCCGGCCGGACCGGCGCCGGCAATGGCGACGTGCAAGGGCTTCATCATGCCGCCCCCGACGTCGGCTGCTGGCGCGTCCAGGCCGGCGCATCCTTGTCCAGGAAGGCGCGCAGGCCTTCACGTCCTTCGGCAGAGGCGCGCAGGTCGGCGATGACGCCGGCCGTGTATTCGGACAATTCAGGCGTGACCTGCAAGGGATTGGCCACCTGCACCAGTTGCTTGGCCGCGCGCATGGCCTGCGGTCCGTTGGCCAGCAAGGTATCGATCAGTTGCGCCGTCCTGGCATCGAGCTCGTCGGGCGACACCAGTTCATGCACCAGACCCATGGCAGCCGCGCGCGCGGCCGGGAAGCGTTCTGCCGAGACGAAGTAGCGGCGCGCCTGCGACACGCCCATCTTGGCGATCACATACGGGCTGATGGCTGCGGGCGCCAGGCCCAGCTTGACTTCGGAGAGCGCGAAGAAGGCCGCGTCCGACGCCACCACGATATCGCAGCAGGACACCAGGCCCACGCCGCCGCCCATCACTGCCCCCTGGACCTTGGCCAGCGTAGGGGTCGGGAAGCTGTTGAGCGTTTCCATCAGCAGCGCCAGCTGGCGGGCGTCGCGCAGGTTGTCTTCACGCGAGGCATCGGCCATGCGGCGCATCCAGGCCAGGTCGGCGCCGGCGGAGAAGGATTTGCCGGTCGAGGCCAGCAGCAGGAGGCAAGTCCGGGTATCGTCGCGCGCCTGGGTGAGCAGGTCGATCAGGTGGGCGATCAACTGGTCGTCGAAGGCGTTGTGGATCTCGGGGCGGTTCAGGGTGATCGTGGCCAGGCCACGGGGGGTGATGTCGAGGTGGGCTGCGCTGCTCATTTGCTCTCCTTTGGGATCTGGGCGGGAGGATAGCGCAAAATCGGCAGGGATAATGTTGGAGGGCTGACAATCGCTGCTTTCGGGCGAACTAAAAATGCCCGCTTGGCTGGGTTGGATTAGATTGCGTGCAGTGTGTGCTCCACCGTCCTCTAACGGGTCGCTGCACCAACGAGGGATTCGCCCACGTGCCGCGGGCCCGGTTTCGTTTGCAAGCGATACCTTTCGAATCCCCCTGCGATGTGCTCAAGCACATGTAGTGACAACATCCGACGCGGCCCTTGTTTTAATTAAATAATTCAATAATAATTGAATTATTGTACTTTTAGAGAGAGCCATGGAGACCAAGACCGTTATCACTGCACTGGCTGCATTAGCCCAGGAGTCGCGCTTAGCCATCTTCCGGCATCTGGTCCAGGTCGGTCCAGAAGGCTGTGCCGCCAGCAAGATCGGAGAAACCTTGGCCATTGCGCCTTCGTCAGTATCGTTTCACATGAAAGAGCTATCGCACGCCGGTTTGGTGAGCTCCCGCCAGGAGGGGCGCTTCGTCATCTACGCTGCCAACTATGGCGCGATGAATGATGTTTTGAGTTTCCTCACGGAAAACTGCTGTGGCGGCAACCCTTGCTCTCCCGTCAGCACCTGCTGCGTGCCGTCCACTGCCACCAAGTAACCATCGCCTGGAACGATCAGGCCTTCACGCCAAGGAGTTCACATGTCCACTAGCCAACAAAAGTTCTACAACGTCCTCTTCCTCTGCACAGGCAACTCGGCGCGCAGCATCATGGCCGAAGCACTACTGAACACCATGGGCAAAGGCCGCTTCCATGCCTACAGCGCCGGAAGTCATCCCGCCGGGGCCGTCAACCCGCTGGCACTAGAGCAGATCCAAGCCACCGGCTATGCGCTGAATGATTTGCGCAGCAAGAGCTGGGATGAATTTGCCACACCGGATGCCCCCAAGATGGATTTCATCATCACAGTTTGCGACAACGCTGCTGGTGAAGTCTGCCCCGTTTGGCCAGGTCAGCCGATTTCAGCGCACTGGGGATTTGAAGATCCTGCTGCGGCTATCGGCACCGAGGAGCAGAAGCGCGCCGTATTCTCGAAAGTCGCCCGGCAAATCATGACCCGGGTGAATCTCTTTGCCAGCTTGCCGCTCCACACACTCGAAAAGACCGCGATCAAGCGCGAAATGGACGCCATCGGCATCACTTCGGTTTAAGCCCTTCGGCTGGAGTTTATTGAATCCGGCCGAGCCCCCCCCTTTTTTTCGTCCAAGGATAGAAAGTGCTGGCTGCTTTTGTCATCTTCCTGCTCACACTGATTTTTGTCATCTGGCAGCCCAAGGGGCTAGGCATTGGCTGGAGTGCGTGCGCTGGCGCTGCCGTCGCACTAGCGGCCGGCGTCATTCATCTTTCCGATATTCCGGTGGTCTGGCACATCGTCTGGAACGCCACCGGGACCTTCATCGCCATCATTATCATCAGCCTCTTGCTCGACAAGGCCGGCTTCTTCGAGTGGGCCGCCTTGCACGTAGCCCGCTGGGGCGCTGGCCGCGGCCGCATGCTATTCGTCCTGCTGATCTTGTTGGGTGCAGCAGTATCCGCGCTGTTCGCCAACGATGGCGCCGCGCTGATCCTGACGCCGATTGTCATCGCGATGCTCCTGGCGCTGCGATTCTCGCCCCAGGCGACGCTGGCCTTTGTCATGGCAGCCGGCTTCATCGCCGACACAGCCAGTCTGCCACTGGTGGTATCCAACCTGGTGAATATTGTCTCGGCAGACTTCTTCAAGATCGGCTTTGCGGAATATGCCTCGGTCATGATCCCCGTCGACATCGTGTCAGTCGTGGCGACGCTCATCGTGCTCTTCCTCTACTTTCGTCGCGATATCCCCGAAAACTATGACCTTACACAGCTGCAGCCCCCTACTGCAGCCATCCATGATCGAGCAACGTTCGTTGCCGGCTGGTGGGTGCTTGCACTGCTGCTGGTGGGCTTCTTCTGGCTGGAGCGCCTCGGTGTGCCCATCAGCGCCGTGGCGGCGGTCGGTGCACTGATCCTCCTGGCAGTTGCAGGCAAAGGCCATGTCATTTCCACGCGCGAGGTCATCAAGGGAGCGCCCTGGCAGGTCGTGTTCTTCTCGCTGGGGATGTACCTGGTGGTGTACGGGCTGCGCAATGCCGGGCTGACGGACTACCTGACAAGCGTGCTGAACGGCTTTGCAGAGCACGGCGTCTGGGGCGCAGCCCTCGGCACCGGCTTCTTGACCGCCTTCCTGTCGTCGATCATGAACAACATGCCAACGGTTCTGGTGGGCGCACTATCGATCGATGCCACCACAGCCCAAGGCGTGGTGAAGGAAGCAATGGTCTACGCCAATGTCATTGGCAGCGACCTTGGCCCCAAGATCACTCCCATCGGTAGCCTGGCGACCTTGCTCTGGTTGCATGTGCTGGACAAGAAGAGTATCCACATCTCATGGGGCTATTACTTCCGGGTGGGCGCGATGCTGACGCTGCCGGTCCTGCTGATAACGCTGTCTGCTCTTGCAATCAGATTAGGTGGGTGAGCATGACTGTCATGCCCTCTCTCTCAACTTCAACATAGACGCTCATGATGACCACGATCTACCACAATCCCGCATGTGGAACCTCCCGCAACACCCTGGCGATGATCCGCAACAGCGGTGAAGAGCCGACCATCATCGAATATCTGCAGCACCCGCCCAGCCGCGAGCAACTGACCAAAATGATCCAGGATGCTGGTCTGACGGTACGCGAAGCCATTCGGCAAAAAGGTACGCCCTACGCCGAGCTGGGCCTGGGCAATCTCTCTCTGAGCGACGACCAGCTGCTGGACGCCATGCTGGCCAACCCCATCCTGATCAACCGTCCATTCGTTCTGACCACCAAGGGGACCAGACTTTGCCGTCCCTCCGAGTTGGTATTGGATATCCTCCCTAATCCGCAACAAGGCGCGTTTACCAAGGAAGATGGCGAAGTCGTTATCAATGAGGAGGGGCAACGTGTCGCAGCGAATAAATGATTTGCCCAACATCGATCCTGCCCAGTTCAAGGTTCCGGGACTCGGCGATTTCGCCAAGATCGGCGCCTCGACCCATCGGCCGCGCTTTCTCCTTCTGTACGGATCTCTGCGTGAACGTTCCTACAGCCGATTGCTGACCATGGAAGCGGCCCGCTTGCTGGAGGCCATGGGCGGCGAAGTCAATATCTTTGATCCCTGCGGCCTGCCGCTTCCGGACAGCGAGCCTGAAACACATCCGAAGGTGACTGAACTACGGGAGCTGGCCAACTGGGCTGAGGGGATGGTGTGGTGCTCGCCCGAGCGCCATGGTGCCATGACGGGGATCATGAAGGCGCAGATCGACTGGATTCCCTTGTCGCAGGGAGCGGTCAGGCCGACTCAAGGCAAGACACTGGCAGTCATGGAGGTTTCCGGCGGCTCCCAGTCCTTCAATGCAGTCAATCAGATGCGCGTTCTCGGACGCTGGATGCGGATGCTGACCATTCCGAACCAGTCGTCGGTGGCCAAGGCGTACCAGGAGTTTGACGACGTCGGCCGCATGAAGGCTTCTCCGTACTACGAACGCGTGGTCGACGTGATGGAAGAACTGTTCAAGTTCACCCTTTTGACCCGAGATGTGTCGTCGTATCTGACCGACCGGTACAGCGAACGCAGGGAAACCGCCGAGGACCTATCCAGACGCATGAATCAGCGTGCCATCTAGCGGCGACATGCTGCCATGCGGAAAGGCCGCTCCTCGGGACGAATCCCCCGCGATGTGCTCAAGCACATCGCTAGGGGCCACCAAACAAAAAAGCCCGCTTGCGCGGGCTTTCGGTTGGCTGGGTTGGCTTGGATTGCGTCAGGTGCGCGCTCAACAGCCCTCTAACGCTCGCTGCGCGAGCGAGGGATTCGCCCACGTTCCGCGGGCCCGGTTTCGCTTGCAAGCGAAACCTTTCGAATCCCCCCCGCGATGTGCTCAAGCACATCGCTAGGGGCCACCAAACAAAAAAGCCCGCTTGCGCGGGCTTTTTTATTTGGCGTCCCCTGGGGGATTCGAACCCCCGTACTCACCGTGAAAGGGTGATGTCCTAGGCCTCTAGACGAAGGGGACAAAACGGTCACAACTACAATATTCCTCGAATCAGCTCTTCCGCCAATTCACCCCACATATCCATGCGGGTCGCTGGTGGAGGTAAGCGGGATCGAACCGCTGACCTCTTGCATGCCATGCAAGCGCTCTCCCAGCTGAGCTATACCCCCTGCGAAAGGAAAAGTCCCAAACTCCGGACTATCCAACCTCAAGGTAGCCTGACCGGTCAGATCAGACTACTTACTACCTGGCGTCCCCTGGGGGATTCGCCCACATTCTGCGGGCCGCGGAATCGCTTGCAAGCGATTCCCTTCGAATCCCCACGCGATGTGCTCAAGCACATCGCTGGACTTCTATAATCCAACATTAGTCGGACTATTTTGCTACCTGGCGTCCCCTGGGGGATTCGAACCCCCGTACTCACCGTGAAAGGGTGATGTCCTAGGCCTCTAGACGAAGGGGACACTATACCGCTACATACCTGCGCTGCCTGCTGGGTGACAGCGCAGATATCGAAATCTGGCGTCCCCTGGGGGATTCGAACCCCCGTACTCACCGTGAAAGGGTGATGTCCTAGGCCTCTAGACGAAGGGGACAAGCAGGTACTTCACATTACTTCTTGTTTCTACACTTCAAGCTTCGCCTGAAATATCACCGCCAAACATCTGCGGGTCGCTGGTGGAGGTAAGCGGGATCGAACCGCTGACCTCTTGCATGCCATGCAAGCGCTCTCCCAGCTGAGCTATACCCCCGTTGCGAAGAAGCGAGATTATGCAATACCTCTTTTCAAAAGACAACAGCTTTTTCAAAAATAATTTCTATTTTTTAAAGATAGCCAGACAAACGTACCTGTACAGCCTCACGACCGAACAATTGCAGCACGGCGTCAATCGCCGGCGTCTGCAATTGGCCCGCCACGATCAGGCGCAGGGGCATGGCCAGCTGCGGCATCTTGATGCCGTGCGTAGCCAGAACTTCCTTGATCATCGGCGCAATCGCTTCCTTGCTCCACTCCACCGTCGCCACGCGCTGGGCAAAGTCAGCCAGGGCCGGCTTGATCGCCTCTGTAATGTGCTGCGCCACCAGAGCCGCATCCGGGGCCGGCTGGCGATAGAACATCAGCGCCGCAGCCGCAATCTCGTTGACGGTATTGGCGCGATCCTTCAGCAGTGCAATCACGGCCGCCAGATCAGGCGCGCCCTCGAACACCGCACCCTGTGCTTGCAGCAACGGGCGGACCAGATCAGCCAGGCGGACGTTGTCGGCCAGCTTGATGTAGTGGTTGTTGAGCCAGTTCAGCTTTTCCGGGTTGAATTGCGCCGGGGCCTTGGTCAGGTGATCCAGGTCGAACCATTCGCAGAACTGCTGCATCGAGAAGATCTCGTCGTCGCCATGGCTCCAGCCCAGGCGCGCCAGGTAGTTCAGCATGGCTTCGGGCAGGTAGCCCTGGGCCGGGTAATCCATCACGCTCACGGCGCCATGGCGCTTGGACAGCTTCTCGCCATCAGCGCCCAGGATCATCGGCACATGGCCATACTCGGGCAGCGTGCCGCCCAGGGCCTTGAGGATGTTGATCTGGCGCGGGGTATTGTTCACATGGTCGTCGCCACGGATGACGTGGGTGATCTTCATGTCCCAGTCATCCACCACCACGCAGAAGTTGTAGGTGGGGGTGCCGTCCGGACGGGCAATCACCAGGTCGTCCAGCTCGCGGTTGGAAATCGTGATGGGGCCCTTGACCACATCGTTCCAGCTCACCTCGCCATCCTGCGGATTCTTGAAACGCACCACTGGCTTGCGACCTTCCGGAATGGCCGGCAGGGTCTTGCCCGGTTCCGGACGCCAGGTGCCGTCGTAGCGCGGCTTCTCGCCGGCCGCGCGCTGGCGCTCGCGCATGGCTTCCACTTCTTCCGGGGTGCAGTAGCAGTAATAGGCCGTGCCCTGCTCCAGCATCTGCGCGATCACTTCGCGATAGCGATCCATGCGCTTCATCTGGTAGAACGGACCTTCGTCATGCTCCAACCCCAACCACTGCATGCCCTCGATGATGGCCTGCACCGCTTCCGGGGTGGAACGCTCGACGTCGGTATCTTCGATGCGCAGCACGAAGGTGCCGCCGAAGCGGCGGGCGTAGGCCCAGGAGAACAGCGCCGTGCGGGCGCCGCCCAGGTGCAGGTAGCCGGTGGGACTGGGAGCGAAACGGGTGCGAACTTGAGTGGCAGTCATGATAGCGAGTAAACACCAGGCCGGCCCTGGGTTGCCAGGGCCGGCCATCGGTGGAGCAAAAGAATTCGGAAAGGCGTCATTTTAACGCCTTTGCAGGCAGGCACGCCATGCTGGCGGCCCGCCCCGGGGTGACATCAGTCGTTCTGCACCACGATGCTGGGGAACTTGCTGGACATGTCACGCGCCTTTTCGGCCACCTTGACGGCGACCTTGCGGGCGATGGCCTTGTAGATCTCGGCCACCTTGCCATCAGGATCGGCCACCACGGTGGGCTTGCCGGAATCGGTCTGCTGGCGGATTTCCATGGTCAGCGGCAAGGCGCCCAGGAAGTCCACGCCAAAGTCGGCGCACATCTTCTCGCCGCCGCCCACGCCAAAGATGGGTTCGGCATGGCCGCAGTGGGAGCAGACGTGCATGCTCATGTTTTCCACGATGCCCAGGATGGGAATGCCGACCTTCTCGAACATGCGCAAACCCTTGCGCGCATCCAGCAGGGCAATATCCTGCGGGGTAGTGACGATGACCGCACCGGTCACCGGGACCTTCTGCGACAGGGTCAACTGTACGTCGCCAGTGCCCGGCGGCATGTCGACGATCAGGTAATCCAGGTCGCGCCAGTTGGTCTGGTCCAGCAATTGCTGCAGGGCTTGCGTGACGATGGGGCCGCGCCAGACCATGGGTTCGTCCGGATCGATCATGAAACCGATGGAAGAGACCTGCAGGCCGTGGTTTTCCAGCGGTTCCATGGTCTTGCCATCCTTGGTCTCGGGCTGGCCGGAGATGCCCATCATCATGGGCTGCGAGGGACCATAGATATCGGCATCCAGGATGCCCACCCGCGCACCCTCGGCCGACAGCGCCAGCGCCAGGTTCACGGCGGTGGTGGACTTGCCCACGCCGCCCTTGCCCGAGGCCACGGCGATGATGTTCTTGACGTTGCTCTTGAGCTTGATGCCGCGCTGCACCGCATGCGCCACGATCTTGAAGTAGACGTTGGCTTCCACGGCGGTCACGCCCGGCAGCTTGCCCAGCGCCTCTTCGACCAGTTGGCGGATCGGTGCGATCTGGCTGACTGCCGGATAGCCCAGTTCCACGTCCAGCAGCACGCGCGAACCCTCGACGCGGATATTGCGGGCTTCCTTGCCACGGATCATGTCCTTGCCGGTATTGGGGTCGATCACCTGCAACAGGGCCGCCTTGATCTCTTCCACGGTAATGCTCATTGGTTCTCCTTGCTCAGAACCCGCAAGTCTAAACCAATCGCGCCCGGGCCGCCCTGTGCGCGGATCAAAGCCCCCTCGCATCACCGGCCAGTTTCATTGCAATGGAGCAACTACTGCGCCCAAGGCCCGCTGGCTGATAGAATGCCCCTTTTTCATGGCAGTTTTCTTGCAGCTTTCTTGCTATTTCGGCGCGTATGCGCCTTAACCTACTTGCATCGTCCGTATCGCCAATGAGCACTTCAGCACCTCGCCAACTCTTCGTCACGACCGCACTCCCCTACGCCAACGGCGCTTTCCACATCGGCCACATCATGGAATACATCCAGGCCGATATCTGGGTCCGGTTCCAGCGAATGCAGGGCAATGAGGTGCATTTCGTGGGCGCAGACGATGCCCACGGCGCGCCCATCATGATCGCCGCCGAAAAGGCCGGCATCACGCCGCAGCAGTTCGTGGCCAACATCGCCGCCGGCCGCAAGCAGTACCTGGATGGCTTCCACATCGCCTTCGACAACTGGAGCTCCACCGACAGCCCGGAAAACCACGAACTGTCGCAGGAGATCTACCGCGCCCTGCGCGACGAAGCCAAGCTGATCTCCACCAAGACCATCGACCAGTTCTACGATCCGGTGAAGAACATGTTCCTGCCGGACCGCTACATCAAGGGCGAATGCCCCAAGTGCGGTACCAAGGACCAGTACGGCGACTCCTGCGAGAACTGCAGCGCGGTCTATTCGCCGACCGACCTGAAGAATCCTTACTCGACCCTCTCGGGCGCAACGCCCGTGATGAAGTCGTCTGAACATTTCTTCTTCAAGCTGTCGGACCCGAAGTGCGTGGCCTTCCTGCGCGAATGGGCGCTGGACAGCAACCGCCTGCAACCGGAAGTGGCCAACAAGGCCAAGGAGTGGCTGGACGGCGAAGGCGGCCTGGGCGACTGGGACATCAGCCGCGATGCGCCCTACTTCGGCATCGAGATTCCGGACGCACCGGGCAAGTACTTCTACGTCTGGCTGGATGCGCCCATCGGCTACCTGGCCTCGCTGAAGAACTACTTCGCCAAGACCGGCCGCGACTTCGACGCCTTCATGGCCGATGACAAGACCGAGCAGTACCACTTCATCGGCAAGGACATCACCTATTTCCATACCTTGTTCTGGCCCGCCATGCTCAAGTTCGCCGGCCGCAAGACGCCCAACAACGTCTTCGCCCACGGCTTCATCACGGTCAGCGGCGAGAAGATGTCCAAGTCGCGCGGCACCGGCATCTCGCCGCTGCGCTACCTGGACATCGGCATGAACCCGGAATGGCTGCGCTACTACATCGCCGCCAAGTTGAACGCCAAGGTCGAAGACGTGGACTTCAACCCGGACGACTTCGTCGCCCGCGTCAATGCCGACCTGATCGGCAAGTACGTCAACATCGCCAGCCGCGCTGCCGGTTTCATCGCCAAGCGCTTCGAGGGCCGCGTGTCCACCCAGTGGGCCACCGCTGACGATGCCTTCCTGGCCAAGCTGCGCGGCGTGGCCGACGAGATCCGCAGCCTCTACGAGCAGCGCGAATACGGCAAGGCCCTGCGCCTGGTGATGGAGCAAGCCGACGCCATCAACGCCTACGTGGACGCCAACAAGCCCTGGGAACTGGCCAAGGACAGCAGCAAGGACGCCCAACTGCACGAAGTCTGCAGCCGCCTGCTGGAAGCCTTCCGCATCCTGACCGTCTACCTCAAGCCGGTGCTGCCGCAACTGGCCGCCCAGGTGGAAGCCTTCCTGCAGGTCCAGCCCTTCCAGTGGAGCGACGTCGCCGTGCCGCTGGCCGATGGCCACGTCATCAATGCCTATTCGCACCTGATGCAGCGGGTCGATCCCAAGATGCTGGATGCCCTGTTTGAAGCGCCGGAAGCGCCTGCTGCCGCACCTGCAGCGGCAGAAAGCGCCATCGAAGAACTGGCACCGGAAATCTCCATCGATGACTTCGCCAAGGTCGACCTGCGCATCGCCAAGATCGTCAATTGCGAAGCCGTGGAAGGCTCCACCAAGCTGCTGCGCCTGACCCTGGATGCCGGCGAAGGCCGTACCCGCAATGTCTTCTCGGGCATCGCCTCGGCCTACAAGCCGGAAGAACTGGTCGGCAAGCTGACCGTGATGGTGGCCAACCTGGCGCCGCGCAAGATGAAGTTCGGTGTCTCCGAGGGCATGGTGCTGGCCGCCTCCGCCAAGGATGAGAAGGCCAATCCGGGCATCTACGTGCTCAACCCCTGGCCGGGCGCCGAGCCGGGCATGCGCGTGCGCTAAAGTATTCGCCGCCGTTTGCCTGTGCAGGAGAAAAGATCGTCATGAACCTGGTGATACGTGAAGCCACCTCGGAAGACGCCAGTCTGATCGCCGAACTGACCCGTCACAGCTGGGCCAACAAGGTTGCGCCCAGTTCCTCGGGCCACCGCGAGGCGACCGACCATGTGCAGGAAGACCTGCAGCATGGCGGCGCCTTCATCCTGCTCAGCGGCGAGACGCCTGCCGGTTCGGTGCGCTGGCTGCCTTTGGACACCGAAAGCGATGTCTGGGAAATCCGCCGCATGGGTATCGCCCCGGCGTTCCGGGGTGAACGCCTGTCCCAGCACCTGATGGAAGCCCTGATCCACCGCGCCCAGTCGGCCGATGTGCGCGAATTGCGGCTGGCAGTACGCACCGATCAAGTGCAGTTGGTGGACCTGTATGCCGCCTTCGGCTTCGAGATCGCGCCGGAACTGGAATACACCCGCGCCAATCCGCAGGAAGCGCCGCCCATCGTGATGCGACGGGTCATGCGGCACTGATCCCCTTTCCCCTGCCCTCTGCCTGAAAAGCGACGCCTGGTGCGTCGCTTTTCTTTTGCACCGCCCCCTGATCACCCGCTGAGAACATTCGTTCATGAAGCCGTAACAATCGCTCGCTACCATCGTGAAAACGTTGTCAGGAGGCCTTGCCCGCCTGGCCTGCCGGGGGGCAGTCCAGTGGCATGCGCCGTTGATTCACATTCACAGGTAAGCACAAGAACAATGGCCCAAGGGGATAGACAGGAAACCGCCTACCTGGCGGTGCGCGTGGCGCGGCTCTACTACTTCCAGAACATGACCACCGCCGCCATCGCCGATGAAATCGGCACCTCGCGCGCGACCGTCTCGCGGCTGCTGTCCTTTGCGCTGGAACGCGGGCTGGTGGAAATCCGCGTACACGATCCTCAGCAGGTCTCCGGCAGCCTGGAAGCCGCCATTGCCAATCACTACCGCCTGCGTTCGATCCAGGTGGTGCCAGTGGCCGCTGCCGCCACCGACAAGGAAACCCTGCAACGTGTCACCTGCCACGCTGCCGCCTACGTCAATTCGCTGGTCACGCCCGGCACCATCATCGGCCTGGCCTGGGGCACCACGGTGGCGCAGATCGCCGACCAGCTGCTGCCGCGCCATGTGCATGACGTCGATGTGGTGGCGCTCAATGGGTCCGGCAGCGGCGCCAGCTTCATCAACAGCTTCAGCGAATCCATCGTCTCGCGTTTCGCCCAGAACTATGGCGCGCGCGCCCATCACCTGCCGGTGCCGGCCTTCTTCGACTATCCCGAAACGCGCACGGCGCTGTGGCGCGAAAAGAGCATCAAGGCCATCCGCGACCTGCAGGAACGCGCCTCCATCCTGCTGTTCTCCATCGGGGCCGAGGCTACCGGCAGCTATATCCATACCGCTGGCTACCTGGGTGAAGAAGAACGCCAAATCCTGCGCGACGAAGGGCTAGTGGGCGACATCGCCACCGTCTTCTTCCGCGCCGACGGCAGTTGGCGCGATGTCGCCTTCAACGCCCGCAACAGCGGCCCCGACATGGATTGCTTCACCCGCGCCACGCATTCGCTGTGCGTGGTCTCCGGCGCCGGCAAGCTGCCGGGCCTGAAAGCCGCACTGCGCGGCGGCTTCATCAACGAACTGATCATCGACGAACCGAGCGCGCGCCTGCTGGTGGAGCAGATCCGCAGCGGCGCGGCGGCGTGATCGCATCATCACGGAGAAACCAGCATGGCAGCCATCTCCTTGCAGGGCGTCTGCAAGCACTGGGGTGAAGCCCAGGCCGTCAGGAACATCGATTTCGAGGTGAAGGCAGGGCAATTCACCGTCTTGCTGGGCCCTTCCGGCTGCGGCAAGTCGACCACCCTGCGCCTCATCGCCGGGCTGGACAGACCCAGTTCGGGCAGCATCCACATCGGCGGACGCGACGTGACGCTGCTGCCGCCGGCGCAGCGCAAGATCTCCATGGTGTTCCAGTCGTACGCGCTGTTCCCGCACCTGAACGTGCGCGACAACATCCTCTTCGGCGTGCGCGTACGCAAGGAGCCGCGTGCGGGTTACGAAGCGCGCTTGAAGCGTGTGGCCGACATTCTCGGCCTGACGCATCTGCTGGAGCGCCGCCCCGCGCAGCTCTCCGGCGGCCAGCAGCAGCGCGTGGCGCTGGGCCGCGCCATCATCGCCGATGCGCCGGTGTGCCTGATGGATGAACCGTTGTCCAACCTCGACGCCCAGTTGCGCCAGGAAATGCGCCGCGAAATCCGCGCCCTGCAGCAGCAATTGAACATGACCATGGTCTACGTCACCCACGACCAGACCGAAGCCATGAGCATGGCCGACCAGGTGATTCTGCTGCGCGAGGGCCGCATCGAACAGGATGCCGCCCCTGCGGATCTGTATGCCCAGCCAGCGACCGCCTTCGCCGCCCGCTTCATCGGCACGCCGCCGATGAACCTGCTGCCGCTGGAGTCCCACGCCGAAGGATTGGCCATCAGCGGCAGCGACGTGGTACTGCGCGACCTCGGCCAGGCGCCATTGCAACTGGGCCTGCGACCGGAACACGTCCGGCTGGCAGAGGCCAGCGATTCGTCGGTCCCCGCCGTGGTCGAGACGGTCGAGTACTTTGGCGCCGACACCATCATCGGCGCCCGCATCGGCGCAGCCTCGCTGCTGGTGCGCGCGCCCGGCCAGCACAGGCTGGCGGCCGGCGACCGGGTGCGCCTGGCCTGGGACACCCGCGACCAATACTTCTTCGACCCCGCCAGCGGCCTGCGCCGGCCCTGATCCACATCACCGCACCACGATTTCCGCAGCAAGCCAACCTTCCACCTCATGGAGATGCATCATGCGTAGAACCTTCCTCAAGTCCCTGGCCGCACTGGCCGCAGCAGCAACTACAGCCGCCTTCGGTACGCCGGTACTGGCCGCCAATCCGGTCGAGATCAGCTTCTATTATCCGGTCGCCGTGGGCGGCGCGGTCACCAAGACCATCGACAGCATGGTGGCCGACTTCGAAAAGGCCAATCCCGACATCAAGGTCAAGGCCATCTATGCCGGCACCTACCAGGAAAGCATCGTCAAGGCGCTGACCGCCTTCAAGGGCGGCACCCCGCCGACCCTGGCCGTGCTGCTTTCCACCGATCTCTTCACCCTGATCGACGAGAACGCCATCGTCCCTATCGACAGCCTGGCCAGCAGCGCTGAGGACAAGAAGTGGATCGCCGGCTTCTACAAGGGCTTCATGGAAAACAGCCAGACCGAAGGCAAGACCTGGGGCATTCCCTTCCAGCGTTCAACCATCGTGATGTACTACAACAAGGCCCTGTTCAAGGAAGCCGGCCTGAACCCCGACAAGGCCCCCGCCAACTGGAACGAGATGGTGGAAGCCGCCAAGAAGCTGACCAAGCGCGACGCCGCCGGCAACGTCAGCCAGTGGGGGGTGAAGATTCCTTCCACCGGCTTCGGCTACTGGATGTTCCAGGCCATGACCGCTTCCAATGACACGATCCTCATGAACAGCGCCGGCACCAAGACCTACTTCGACAAGCCCGGCGCGGTGCAGGCCCTGCAACACTGGGTCGACCTGACCACCAAGGACAAGGTCATGCCGGCCGGCTCCATCGAATGGGGCACCACCCCCAAGGACTTCCTGGAGCAGAAGGCCGCCATGGTCTGGACCACCACCGGCAACCTGACCAACATCCGTACCAACGCCAGCTTCCCCTTCGGCGTAGCCATGCTGCCGGGCATCAAGCATCCGGGCAGCCCCACCGGTGGCGGCAACTTCTACGTCTTCAACAAGACCTCGCCGGCCGAGCAGCAGGCCGCCATGAAGTTCATCCGCTTCGCCACCGAACCTGCGCGCGCGGCGCAGTGGTCCATTGCCACCGGCTATGTGGCCCCGCGCCAGGATGCCTGGGATACCCCGGAAATGAAGAAATACCTGCAAGAGGTGCCGGCTGCCGACGTGGCGCGCGAGCAGATGAAATACGGCGTGGCCGAACTCTCGACCCACGAGAACCAGCGCGTGACCAAGGCCCTGAACGATAACCTGCAGGCCGCCCTCTCCGGCACCAAGACGCCGGAAGCCGCCCTGAAGGACGCCCAGCGCGAAGCCGAGCGCATCCTGCGCGCCTACGGTCGCTAAGCCCTGCACGTTGCACAAGGCCTGCCGATGAAACGCCTGCCCTCCTCCGTGCTGCCGTGGCTGCTGCTGTCGCCGGCCATGGTGCTGCTGATCGCCTTCACGCACTACCCGGCGCTGGCGACGCTCTGGCACAGCTTCTTTTCCACGCCCAAGGGAGCCCGTCCTGCGGTCTTCGTCGGTCTGGAAAACTACCGCCTCATGGTGGACGATCCGGTCTTCTGGCAGGCCCTGTGCAACAACCTCTGGTTTGCCCTCGGCACCATCCCGCTGGCCATTGCGCTGGCCATCCTGATGGCGCTGTGGGTCAATGAGAAACTGGCCGGGCGCGGCGTGCTGCGCCTGGCTTATTTCACCCCGACCGTGCTGCCGATGATCGCAGTGGCCAATATCTGGCTGTTCTTCTATACGCCGCAATATGGCCTGCTGGAGCAGATCACCGGCGCGCTTGGCCTGCCCTCGCACAACTGGCTGGGCAATCCGCAGACCGTACTGGGTGCGCTGATGGTGGTGGCGGTGTGGAAGGAGGCGGGTTTCTTCATGATCTTCTACCTGGCCGCGCTGCAGCAAATCTCGCCCGTGCTGGCCGAAGCTGCCGCGCTGGAGGGTGCGTCGCGCTGGCAATATTTCTGGCGCGTGCAGTTTCCCTTGCTCATGCCCACCACGCTGTTCGTGCTCATCAATGCCCTGATCAACGCCTTCCGCCTGGTCGATCACATCGTGGTGATGACCAAGGGTGGGCCGGACAATGCCAGTTCCCTGCTGCTCTATTACATCTATGAAGTGGGCTTCGCGTTCTGGGATTCTTCCTATGCGGCAGCCCTGACGGTAGTGCTGCTGGCCCTGCTGGGATTGATTGCGCTGGTGAAGTTTCGTGTACTTGATCGTAGGACCCACTACCAATGATCGCGCCCACCTCGCCTTTCGCCGAACGCCATCGCATGCTGGAGACCGTCTCTGCCTGGGTGCTGGCGCTGCTGTGGCTGCTGCCGCTGCTGTACGCCCTGTGGACCGCATTCCATCCGGCCGCCTTCGCCACCCGCTTCACGCTGGACGCCCCGCCGACGCTGCAGAACTTCGTCAACGCCTGGCAGGCCGCACCGTTTCCGCGCTATTTCCTCAATACGTTTTTACTGGTAACGATGATCCTGGCCGCGCAACTGGTGCTGGCCACGCTGGCCGCCTATGCCTTTGCCCGCTTCACCTTCCGGGGCAGCAATGTGATGTTCATGCTGGTGCTGCTGCAATTGATGGTGATGCCCGACATCCTGATCGTGGAGAACTACCAGACCATGAACCTGCTGGGCCTGCGCGATACCATCCTCTCGATTGGCCTGCCCTACTTCGCCTCGGCCTTCGGCATCTTCCTGCTGCGCCAGACCTTCAAGACGGTACCACGCGAGCTGGACGAAGCCGCAACCGTGGAAGGGGCCTCGGCCTGGCAGATCCTGATGCAGGTCTACGTGCCGCTGGCCAGGCCGATCTATATCGCCTTCGGGCTGGTCTCGGTAAGCACGCACTGGAACAACTTCCTATGGCCGCTGATCGTGACCAATTCGGTGGAATCGCGTCCGCTGACGGTGGGGCTGCAGGTGTTTTCCTCCACCGATCAGGGGGTGGACTGGTCCATCATCACGGCGGCTACGCTGATGACTTCGGCGCCTTTGCTGCTGGCGTTCCTGCTGTTCCAGCGGCAGTTTGTGCAGTCGTTCATGCGGGCGGGGATACGCTGATCATCAGACCAGGCGCGGCCCTGCCTCATGGGCTTGCCGCGGGCTTCTTGAACATGTCCAGCTCACCTGACTTCTTCTGCTGCGAACGCCAGGCGTCATATTGGCTATTCACTGTATTGGTACAGTCACGATAGTCGGAATAGCCGATCTTGTTGTCGCAGCGATCCCGCGCGCTGCTTTGCGCAATCCCCGAAAACCCTGCGGCGGAATCGCGGAAATTGAAATCCGGCACTGCACAGCCGCTGATCAGGAAACTGAGCAAAACCGACCAGCTGAGATGAGATAAAACTGCACGATGTGGTGATGACATATCCGCTCCTTGGTGGTCAGCGCGAACCTTAGGCTTCATTAAGCCCGAGGTGGCCTGAAGAGCCAAAGCATTGGCCAATTTCCAAATAACTACGAGGAAAACCCAGGCACTTACATAGCGTCTAGTGTCCAGAAATCTCAGAAATAGAGGTCCGCACCACCTGCTTGGTATTCATGTCGAAATGCACGTTGAAGAGCCGGTCCTCGTGCACGTAATGGTATTTCCAGTCCCACACTTCCTCGTTCTTGCGGCCAAACTGCACCACACTGCGCGGACGGCCGAACTGGCGGCGAATTTGCTCGGCGGTCATGCCGGGGCGGATGGTGTCGAAATGTTCCTGGGTCAGCACCTGCTGGTAGTCGATCAGGGTGCCGGAAGCGCCGATGCTGAACATCCAGGTGCGGATGCCCTGCGGGCCCTTGGGGTATTCCAGCGTGCGCGCGCCCTGGCCGTCGTCCCAGACGGTGTCGGGCTGGCCCATCACGTTACGCACGTCGGCTTCGCTGGAAACGCCTTTTTGCAACTTGTCCAAACCGAACTCCTCGATGGGATTGCCATTGCGGTCGCAGCCAAACATTGCCAGAGCAATAAGAAAAGCGCCGAATTTGCCGGCGTGGCGGTGCAGTCGGGTGAAGAAAGGATCAGTCATGGAGCCTGTAGGTAATTGATTATCCCTGATGAAGACAAGGTAAAATACGCCCTCTGTGTAACATTTGGCCTGAAATTATCATGCTCTTCGGAAAAAAAACCACCTACGTATCTGAAATCACCCAGTTCATCGATGAACTGAAGACGAAGAACCCGAAGCTGGAAGAATCTCAGCGCGCCGGTCGCGCCCTGCTGTGGGACAAGGAACCGCTGGACCTGGACAAGACCGCCCGTGACAAGGCCTCGCGCGTGGCGCAACAGCCCTACGTCTACCAGAGCCACTAAGCGTTCCGCATGACGGCCCAAGCAGGTGGCGCCGATCTGGCCGGCCAGCCCGGCGCGGAACCCAGCGCCGACGCCATCGACATCACCCCCGCCGGACAACAGGACAGCACGCCCGACGTGATCGACGGCGTGGCATTGGCGCGCCTGTACGGGGAGCCGCTGTTCCAGCTGCCCAATGACCTCTACATCCCGCCGGATGCGCTGGAAGTCTTCCTGGAAGCCTTCCAGGGGCCGCTGGACCTGCTGCTCTACCTGATCCGCAAGCAGAACTTCAACATCCTCGACATCCCGCTGGCGCAGGTCACCGCCCAGTACCTGGAATACGTCGAGCAGATCCGCAAGCAGAACCTGGAACTGGCCGCCGAATACCTGCTGATGGCGGCCATGCTCATCGAGATCAAGTCGCGCATGCTGCTGCCGGCCAAGAAGGCGGAAAGCGGCGAAGAACCCGAAGACCCGCGCGCCGAGCTGGTGCGCCGGCTGCTGGAGTACGAACAGATCAAGCTGGCCGCCCAGGAACTGGACCAGTTGCCGCAGGTCGGGCGCGACTACGTGCGCACCCAGGTCCATATCGAGCAGACCGTGGTCACCCGCTGGCCCGAGGTCAACATGGATGACCTCAAGGCGGTCTGGGCCGACATCCTCCGGCGCGCCAAGCTGACCCAGCACCACCATATCAGCCGCGAAGAGCTCTCGGTGCGCGAGCACATGACGGGCATCCTGCGACGGCTGCAGTCGGCGCGTTTCGTGGAGTTCTCCGACCTCTTCGATCCCTCGCGGGGAGTGCCGGTGGTGGTGGTCAACTTCATCGCCCTGCTTGAACTGGCCAAGGAAACGCTCATCGAGATCACCCAGGCCGAAGCCTTCGCCCCCATCTATGTCAGACTGTCGTACTCGCCCAGCTGAACCGGCGCAGCCTAGCGACAACCGGGGCCGCGCCGCGCATGCATGAGAACAACGCCGGCCAGCCCGCAACCAGAGAATCCGCATGAAAATCATTTCCTCGATCGAAGAACTTCGCGACCATCTGCGCGGCCAGTTGCGCACCGCCTTCGTGGCGACCATGGGCAACCTGCACGAAGGCCACCTCTCGCTGATGCGCCTGGCGCGCACCCACGGCGATCCGGTGGTGGCATCGATCTTCGTGAACCGCCTGCAATTCGGCCCCAACGAGGACTTCGACAAATATCCGCGCACCTTCCAGGCCGACGTCGAGAAGCTGGAGAAGGAAGGCGTCTACGTGCTCTTCGCCCCGACCGAAAAGGACATGTACCCGGAACCGCAGGAATACCGCGTGCAGCCGCCCAATGACCTGGGCAACATCCTCGAAGGTGAATTCCGTCCCGGTTTCTTCACCGGCGTCTCCACCGTGGTGATGAAGCTGTTCTCTTGCGTGCAGCCGCGCGTGGCGGTGTTCGGCAAGAAGGATTACCAGCAGTTGATGATCGTGCGTAACATGGCGCGCCAGTTCGCCTTGCCGACCGAAATCGTCGGCGCCGAGACCTATCGCGCCGAAGACGGCCTGGCGCTGTCCTCGCGCAATGGCTACCTGTCCGCTGAAGAACGCGCCGAAGCGCCGCTGCTCTACCAGGTGCTCAATGATGTCGCCAATGAAGTACGCGGCGGCCAGCACAAGGTCGCGCAGGTCGAGCAACTGGCCATGGACCGTTTGGCTGGACGTGGCTGGAAGCCGGACTACGTGGCCGTGCGCAAGCGCATCGACCTGCAGCCGCCTTCGGCCGCCGACATGGAACAAGGCGCGCCGCTGGTGGTGCTGTCGGCCGCCAAGCTGGGGGCGACTCGCCTGATCGATAACCTCGAGATCTGATGCGTGTAGTAGTGCTGCAAAAAATACTTTAAAAGTCTTCAAACGACTTTAAAGGACTTCAAAGCACTTCAAAGTACTTCAAAGCAGCTCCTGAGAACGACACCATCTCTCCTCGTGGGTAAGATGGTGCTCGTCGGCACGCAGCCGCGCCTCAGAAGCGATACTTCAGTGTTGCACTCCACAGATTGACGGCGATATTGGATCTGCCCCCCAGGTTCTCCAATCGCGTATAGCCACCACCGATGCTGACGCTCCTGGCCAGATCGTATTCGTAGCCCACGCCCAGCAGATAACCGGTACCCGAGGCGCTGACCTGGACGGTATCGATGGAAATATTGTTCAGATCACGAGTCTCCGACCTGGCGGTTTCTTTCACAGTGGACTGAATGAATCCCCCCTTCACATAAACACCGGGCAAGCCCTCGGAAAAACGGTAAGCCGCTGTGAGATCAAAGCCGCTAACATTTGCCTTGGCATGTTCGCGGGTGTGCGCGTCGGCATAGTCGAGGGTGGTATCACCTATCCGAAAGTAAGCTGCTTCCAGCGAAAAGTTGGGACTCAGCTGATAACCGCCCCCTAGCCGCAACATGCCGGCGTCGTTCTTTTCGGTCACATTCCTAGAGCGTACGACATCGATATCGTACCTAGCCGCACCGCCTTCCAGGCCAACATAGAATCCTCTCTCCGCCTTCACTGCCTGCGCCGATGCAGCAGTTGAGGCAAGCAGCATCGCTCCTGCCACGCATAGATAGCTTTTCTTCATGAACGTCCTCCGAAATTGATTTGACGAAACACCACCCGCCGCGCCCAATGCGACGGACGGGCAAGCTTCTACCGGCGAACATCCCGGATCGAAAGCCGCAGGGATAGTAAAGTTGGAGCTGGCGTGCCAGCGGCAGCAAGACCAAGTTCGGTCGCGTAATTCCCTGATTTACTAGAGTGGAATCGAAGCGTTACTAACTTCTGTATTTTTTATGTACTTACCGCGCTTCACCCGTATCTTCAGCTCGAACTTGCGCGGCTGAGGTTGCAGCCGCCGGGCCCGCAAAACCAGGTCGGAGATCAACAACAGCGAAACGCTGCGTCTCGCAGAACACAGATGCGTTACGCCGACTTTGTCCCAGCAGCAAAATCACAGTTACTGACATGCAGCATCGGCGCCACAGGCAGGACTGCAATCGATGATGTAAATCAGCACAAGTCGGGCATGCGTATTGCTTTAGAGAAAAAGAGCGTTAGAATCCGGTCTTATATAGACGACATATAGAAATATTTCGAATAATGCTTCGCATTGCAGCCAGTCCGTTTTTGGCAATGTGAAGAAAAAATGGAACAAATGGGGGATTTCACTCGCTGTTTAGCCGATGAGATGGGAAGGGGAAGTCCTATACTCGGCGCCATGGCATCGTCGACCCGTGGACTGTCCTGTCCATCGGCCTCACCTGTCATCCCTGAATCGTTGTCGTGCTCTGCGGGCCTTCAGAGTCTGCGTCTGCCTGCCGATATGGCAAGCAACGCACTTGTGCGCCTTCCGTAACGACTCGTTTTTGATCCGCCTGAACGGGCAACTTTGCATAGATGTGCACATAAAAGCGCACTAAATTTGTTGGGAGAATCAGTAATCATGAGCGACGACGTTGATCTGGAAGCACTGTTTGACGAAATTTCCGCGCAGACACTGCCGGCCATGACCGCCACCGGCGAAGAAGCTGGCGCCCCTGCAACCGAGGGCGCGGCCGAGGCGGCGCCCGAAGACCAGAGCGACAAGCCCATGTATGCGCGCCTGGGCGGCATCGTCCGGCTGCTGCACGACTCCATGCGCGAGCTGGGCTATGACCGCTCGCTCAATGACGTGGCCTCCCAGATCGGCGATGCCCAGAGCCGTCTTGAGCACATCGCCACGCTCACCGAGCAGGCCGCCAACAAGGTGCTCAACGCCCTGGACTCGGGCATGCCCGCCCAGGACCGCCTGCAGGAACAGGCCAAGGACATCAATGACCGCTGGAGCCGCCTGTATGCGGGCCAGATGAGCATCGACGAATTCAAGCAACTGGCCGGCGATTCGCAGAAGTTTTCGGCCGCCGTGGTCGAATCGACCGAAGCGGAAAAGGCCCGCATGCTGGAAATCATGATGGCTCAGGATTTCCAGGACATCACCGGCCAGCTGATCAAGAAGATCGTGGGCATCACCACCACCGCCGAGCGCGAACTGGCGCAGTTGCTGCGCGACAATGCACCGCCCGAGGTGCGCGCGCAGATCGAAGCCGAAAAGCCGGTCACCCTGCTCAATGGTCCTGCCGCGCCTGGCACCGCCATGGGCCAGACCGATGTGGATGACTTACTCGATAGCCTGGGGTTCTAATGGATGACGAAATGCTCAAGGATTTTGTCGTTGAAGCGTTGGAGCTCGCCACCAACGTGGAAGAGCATCTGCTGACGCTGGAACGACATCCTGATGATCTTGAAATCCTCAATGCGGTCTTCCGCGCATTCCACACCATCAAGGGCGGCGCCGGGTTCGTGAACCTGCCGGCCATGGTGTCGGCCTGCCACCTGACCGAAAACCTGTTCGACGCCCTGCGCACCGGCAAAGCACCGGTCACGCCGCTGGCGATCGAAGCGGCGCTGCAAGCCAGCGGCTTCGTGGCCGACCAGTTGAATGAATTGTCCAATGGCGCGGCCCCCGACAGCCTGGCGTCGATGCCGGGCGAGCTCAAGGACATCCTCACGCAAGCCATCGAAGGCAAGAGCGAGGCAGCGGCTGCGCCTGCTGCCGCCCCCGCGCCCGCGGCCAGCACAGCCCCTGTTGCCAGCGCCGCGCCTGCGCCGGCTGCCGTGGATGGCAGCGCCAACGTGATGCAAAATGGCGAGCTGAACTGGCCTGCGCTGTACCAGGCGCTGGTGCCAGGCGCCGCTGCAGCAGCGCCGGTTGCCAGCGCCGCGGCCGAAGCCGCGCCCGTAGCTGCCGCATCTGCCACTGCGGCGGCTGTCGCGGCCGCTGCACCGGCTGCCGACGGCGAAACCAAAGCGGCAGCACCGGCCCAGCACAACCGCCGCGCCACCGATTCGTCTGGCAGCGCCAAGGAAGAAAGCATCCGTATCGATGCCGGCAAGCTCGACGCCCTGCTGGAGGTGGCCGGCGAATCGGTGCAGGCCGCCAACCAGGCCGCCGTGCTGCTGGAAAAGCTGCAACAGTTCAAGTTCGAAGGCACCGCTGCGGCGCTGATGTCGACCCTGGCCGAGACCCTGGGACGCGCCTCGCGCTATTCCAGCGAGCTGCAACGCGCCACGCTGTCCACGCGCATGCAGCCGGTCGGCCGCCTGTTCCAGAAATTCCCCCGACTGGTGCGCGAACTGGCCAAGGACCTGGGCAAGGACGTCGACCTGGTCATCACCGGCGCCGAAACCGAAGTGGACCGCGTGGTGGTGGACAGCCTCTACGACCCGCTGGTGCACATGCTGCGCAACTCGCTGGACCACGGCATCGAAGTGGACCGTGTCGCCGCGGGCAAGCCGACCAAGGCCACCATCTCGCTCAACGCCTGGCAGGCTGGTAGCAGTGTCATGATCGAAGTCTTCGACGACGGCAAGGGCATGGACCCGGACATGCTGCGCAGCAAGGCGCTGGCCAAGGGTCTGATCAACGAACACCAGGCGCTGACCGCCGACGAGGCACTGCAGCTGGTGTTCCTGCCTGGCTTCTCGACCAAGGAAGTGGCCTCCAGCGTTTCCGGACGCGGCGTGGGCATGGACGTGGTCAAGACCGCAGTGGAAAAGCATCGCGGCACCATCCGCATCGAATCCACCATTGGCAAGGGCACCAAGTTCTCGATCCGCCTGCCCATTGAACTGTCGATCATCCCGACCATGCTGGTGCGTTGCGCCGGCGCGCCGCTGGCCCTGCCGATGGCGGTGGTCGAACGCGTGGTCGAGCTGCCGGAAAACTTCGACGAAGTGGGTGGTGCGCCGGTGCTGCGCGACCAGGGCCGCCCGCTGCCGGTCAATTCGCTGGCCGGCGTGCTGGGTTACGAGCCGGGCAATGAGCGCGTAGGCATCGTCATGGCGGTCCCCCACCCCTACATCCTGGGCGTGGAATCGGTGGAAGGCACGGCCGATCTGGTGATCAAACCGCTGACCGCCATCCATACCGCCGGCATCACCGGTACGGCCCGTTCGGCCGAGGGTGAGCTGGTGCTGGTGGTGGGCTTGTCCTTCCTGCTCGATGGCTGTCGCGACATGGAGCGTACGGCAGTGGCCTAAGCTGCAAGCAGTATTGGCAAGAAAGCAAAACGGCCGGATCTTCCACGATCCGGCCGTTTTGCTTCTACTCAGCCCATGCGCTTGTCAGAGCTCGTACATGTCCTTCTCGCCCTCCATCACCTGGGCGATCAGCTTGCGGTTGAGCGTGGGCGCCAGCAATTCGATGAAGGTATAGACATATCCACGCAGATAAGCCCCTTGCTTGAGGGCAACGCGCGACACATTCGTGCCGAACAGATGGCCGGCCGGAATGGCCCGCAGCCCGCGATCACGCTCGGCATCGAAGGCGATGCCGGCGATGATGCCCACGCCCATGCCCAGCTCCACATAGGTCTTGATGACGTCGGCGTCGATGGCTTCCAGCACCACATCCGGCTTGAGCTGGCGCAAGGAGAAGGCATGGTCGATCTTGCTGCGGCCGCTGAAGGCGGAGTCATAGGTGATCAGCGGATTGGTGGCGATCTCTTCCAGGGTCAGGCTCTTGGACTGCAGCAGAGGATGATCCGGCGGCACCACCACCACATGCTCCCATTGATAGCAGGGCAGCGACACCAGCCCTTCGCCCGAGGCCAGCGCCTCGGTGGCGATGGCGATGTCGGCCTGGTCGTTGCGCACCATCTCGGTGATCTGCTTGGGATTGCCTTGCAGCAAGGATAGATGCACCTTGGGGTATTTCTGGGTGAAGGCCTGTACTACCTTGGGCAGCGCATAGCGCGCCTGGGTGTGGGTGGTCGCGATGGTGAAACTGCCGCTGTCGTGGGCGGCGAATTCCTTGCCAATGCGTTTCAAGCCATCCACCTCCTGCATGATCAGCTCGACCGAGCGCAGCACCGCCCGCCCCGGCTCGGTGAGGCCGCGGATGCGCTTGCCGTGACGGGTGAAGATGTCCACGCCCAGCTCTTCCTCCAGCTCGATGATGGCCTTGGACACGCCGGGCTGCGAGGTATAGAGGGCCTTGGCGGCCTCGGTGAGGTTGAAGTTCTGCCGTACCGCTTCGCGCACGAAACGGAATTGATGAAGATTCATGTGGGAATTCCTTCGCTTCTACCTAGTCAGCAGGGCAGCGCCCCGCGCCAGCCTTGTCTGCTTCTTATCTGCTTCATTGGCCGCATTTCCATATGCCAAAGGCGTATATAAGCAAATAAATACTATGTAGTTTGGTTTGAAGCATAAGTTTATTACGATTCGCAGACTAATGGGCGAGGTGTTATGACTGTTTCTTATGTAGTAAGCGGATTTGCTGTAGGGCTGCTGGTCGGACTGACCGGGGTCGGTGGCGGCTCGCTCATGACACCACTGTTGACCTTGTTGTTCGGCATCCACCCCTCCGTGGCCGTTGGTACCGACCTGGCCTTTGCCTCGGCCACCAAGACCGCCGGCACCCTGGCCCATCGCTTCAAGGGCACGGTGCGCTGGGATGTGGTGCGCCGCCTCTCCTACGGCGCCCTGCCTGCCGCCCTGATCACGACCCTGCTGCTCAAGCACTTCGGCGCGGTCAGCGACGGCATCGCCCTGACCATCCGCTATTCGATTGCCATCTCGGTGTTCCTGACCGTGATCGCCCTGCTGTTCCGCTCGCGCATGCAGGCCTGGCTCAATGCCCATCCGCAGCGCCAGCTGCAAGGCGCGACGCTGGCCAACGCCACCATTGCCGCCGGCGCCCTGCTGGGCACGCTGGTCACCATTTCCTCCATCGGCGCAGGCGCGGTGGGCGCGACCTTGCTGGTCTTGCTGTATCCTCGCCTGTCTCCGGCTGAGATCGCTGGCACCGACATCGCCTACGCCGTCCCGCTGACCGCCATTGCGGCCCTGGGTCACTGGTGGCTGGGTTCGATCAACTGGGAATTGCTGGTCACCCTGCTGCTGGGTTCGGTGCCGGGCATCACCATCGGCTCACTCGCAGCGCGAGCGGTGCCGGAGAAATTCTTGCGCGGCCTGCTGGCCATTACGCTGACGAGCGTTGCAGTCAAGCTGATTTGGTAGGCTTATTTTCAATCGGGCGCACCCTGATCCGGGCGCCCATAAGACGTTAACAGGGAAGACAAGATGTACCGCTATGACCAATACGATCACCTGATCGTCAAAGAGCGAGTCGCACAATACCGGGACCAGGTGCGCCGGCGCCTGTCGGATGAGCTGGCCGAAGACGAATTCCGCATCCTGCGCCTGCAGAACGGGCTCTACCTGCAACGCCATGCCTACATGCTGCGCATCGCCATTCCCTATGGCATGCTGGCCTCCAAGCAACTGCGCAAGTTCGCCGAGATCGCCGTCAAGTACGACCGCGGCTACGGCCACTTCACCACCCGCCAGAACATCCAGTTCAACTGGATCAAGCTGGAAGAATCCCCTGAGATCCTGGAACAATTGGCCAGCGTGGAAATGCACGCCATCCAGACCTCCGGCAACTGCATCCGCAACACCACCTCGGACGAGCTGGCCGGCGTGGCCGCCGACGAGATCGTCGACCCGCGCCCCTACGCCGAACTGATCCGCGAGTGGAGCACCTTCCACCCCGAGTTCGCCTACCTGCCGCGCAAGTTCAAGATCGCCATCAGCGGTGCCGCCGAAGACCGTGCCGCCACCGCCGTGCATGACATCGGCCTGCACGTCATCAAGAACGAAGCCGGCGAAGTCGGCTTCCGTGTGCTGGTCGGCGGCGGCATGGGCCGCACCCCCATCCTGGGCAGCGTCATCCGTGACTTCCTGCCCTGGAAGCACGCCATGTCCTACCTGGAAGCCATCCTGCGCGTCTACAACCAGTACGGTCGCCGCGACAACATGTACAAGGCGCGCATCAAGATCCTGGTCAAGGCCATCGGCCCCGAGGAATTTGCGCGCCAGGTGGAAGAAGAATGGGCCCAGATCAAGGACGGCCCCTCCACCCTGACCGAAGAAGAATTGCAGCGCGTGGCCAAGTTCTTCACCGACCCGGCCTATGAAACCCTGCCGGCGGTGGATGCCGCATACGAACGCCTGAAGGCCGAAGATCGCGGCTTTGCCAACTGGATCAAGCGCAACGTCAAGGCGCACAAGAAGGCCGGTTATGCCGCCGTGGTCCTGTCGCTGAAAAAGCCGGGCGTGCCACCGGGCGACATCACCGCCGACCAGATGAACTTCGTGGCCGACCTGGCCGACAAATACAGTTTTGGCGAACTGCGCGTGACCCACGAGCAGAACCTGGTGCTGGCCGACGTCAAGCAGTCCGAGCTGTATGCGCTGTGGCAAGCCGCCAAGTCGCATGGCCTGGCGACCCCGAACATCGGCCTCTTGACCGACATCATCTGCTGCCCCGGCGGCGATTTCTGCTCGCTGGCCAATGCCAAGTCGATCCCGATCGCCCAGGCCATTGCCGAAAAGTTCGAGAACATCGACTTCCAGCATGACATCGGCGACATCGAATTGAACATCTCCGGTTGCATCAACGCCTGCGGCCACCACCACGTGGGCAACATCGGCATCCTGGGCGTGGACAAGGATGGTTCCGAGTGGTACCAGGTGTCGCTGGGCGGCGCCCAGGGCAACGAGTCTTCGATCGGCAAGATCATCGGCCCCTCGTTCTCGGCCACCCAGATGCCGACCGTGATCGACCGCCTGCTGCAGGTCTACGTGCAGCAACGCACGGAAGAAGAACGCTTCATCGACACCGTGCGCCGCATCGGTGTGACCCCGTTCAAGGAATTCGTTTACGCAACGCCGATCCGTTCGGCCGAGTATGTCGCAGGAGAAGACGCAAATGCCTGAAATCATCAAGAACAAGACCGTCGTCAGTGACGACTGGAACGTGCTGCGCCTGGTTGAAGGCGAGACCGCCGAGACCGTGACTGTGCCGCAAGGCCGCGTGATCGTGCCGCTGAAGGTGTGGCAGGCGCAGGGCGAGGCCCTCAAGGCGCGCGCCGAGATCGGCGTGTGGCTGGCCAGCGATGAGCGTCCGGAAGAACTGAAGGGCCAGCTGGACAGCTTCAAGGTCGTGGCCGTGGACTTCCCCAAGTTCGCCGATGGCCGTGGCTATTCCATCGCCTACAACCTGCGCGCCCGCCTGGGCTATACCGGTGAGCTGCGCGCCATCGGCGACGTGCTGCGTGACCAGCTGTTCTACATGCAGCGCGTGGGCTTCGACGCCTTTGCCGTGCGTGCCGACAAGAACATCCATGACGCCGTCAAGGGCCTGACCGACTTCTCCGAGAAGTACCAGACCTCCTGGGACGAGAAGAACCCGCTGTTCCGCCGCGTCAAGCGCGAAACCGCGCAGACCGCCGACTGAACCGCGATTGTGAAGAAGGAAGGACAGACCATGACTAACCCAGGCTTGCAAGACCTCATCGCCAAGACCCAGGCCACGCTGGAACGCATCGCCGCCGAGTACGCCCCGGCGGCGCTGGCCTCCAGCCTGGCCGCCGAAGACATGGTGCTGACCGACCTGATCCTGCGCGGCAAGCTGCAGGACCGTATCAGCATCTTCACCCTGGAAACCGGTCGCCTGCACAAGGAAACCGTGGGCATGATCGACCGCATCCGCGAGACCTACGATTACGACGTCGCGCCCTACCGTCCGCAGCCCGAGGCGATCGAGGCCTACGTGCAGAAGAACGGTGCCAACGCCTTCTACGACAGTGTGGAACTGCGCAAGGAATGCTGCCACATCCGCAAGATGGAGCCGCTGAACCGCGCCCTGCAAGGCAAGGCCTCCTGGGTCACCGGCCAGCGCCGCGCCCAATCGGTCACGCGCGCCGAGCTGCACGTGCAGGAACGTGACGAAGCCCACGGCATGGAAAAGTTCAACCCCCTGGCCGACTGGTCGGAACAGGACGTCTGGGACTACATCCGCGCCAACGACGTGCCCTACAACCCGCTGCATGACCAGGGTTATCCGTCCATCGGCTGCGAGCCCTGTACCCGGGCCATCCAGCCAGGCGAAGACATCCGCGCCGGCCGCTGGTGGTGGGAGAACCCCGACTCCAAGGAATGCGGCCTGCACGTGGTCGATGGCAAGCTGGTGCGCATCAAGGCGCACGCAGCGAGCTGAACCAGAATTCAACCAGAGCAACAACAAGCAAAGCATCGGAAGGTCCGGCATGAACACAGCGGTAGACAAACTCTTTTTGGACAACGCCAGCAACCGTCACCTCGACTGGCTGGAATCGGAAGCCATCCACATCATGCGCGAGGTCGCGGCCGAGTGCAGCAACCCGGCGCTGCTGTTTTCCGGCGGCAAGGACTCAGTGGTGCTGCTGCGCATCGCCGAGAAAGCCTTCCGCCCCGGCAAGTTCCCCTTCCCGCTGGTGCACATCGACACCGGCCACAACTTCCCGGAAGTCATCGAATTCCGCGACCGCCGCGCCGCTGAACTGGGCGAGCGCCTGGTGGTGCGTTCGGTGGAAGATTCGATCAAGCGCGGCACCGTGCGCCTGCGCAATCCGCAGACCGATTCGCGCAACGCAGCGCAAGCCGTGACGCTCCTGGAAACCATCGAAGAATTCAAGTTCGACGCCTGTATCGGCGGCGCGCGCCGTGATGAAGAAAAGGCCCGCGCCAAGGAACGCATCTTCTCCTTCCGCGACGAGTTCGGCCAATGGAATCCCAAGGCCCAGCGCCCCGAGCTGTGGGACCTGTATAACACGCGCGTACATCCGGGTGAAAACATGCGTGTCTTCCCCATCTCCAACTGGACCGAGCTGGACGTGTGGCAGTACATTGCCCGCGAAAACCTGGCCCTGCCCTCGATCTACTTCGCCCACGAGCGCGAAGTGATCCCCCGCAATGGCCTGCTGGTGCCGCTGACCGACCTCACCCCGGCCCGCGAAGGCGAGACCGTGGAAAAGCAGATTGTGCGCTTCCGCACCGTGGGCGACATCTCCTGCACCTGCCCGGTCTCCTCCGATGCCGCTTCGGTCGAAGCCATCATCGCCGAGACCGCAGTGACCCAGATTACCGAGCGCGGCGCGACCCGCATGGACGACCAGACGTCCGAAGCCTCGATGGAAAAACGCAAGAAGGAAGGATATTTCTGATGAACGCCGCCGCAACCCAAGCACAACTGGCCCAGGCCTCCGCCCAACCGCACGAACGCGGCCTGCTGCGCTTCATCACCGCCGGTTCCGTGGACGATGGCAAGAGCACCCTGATCGGCCGCCTGCTGTTCGACAGCAAGGGCATCTTCGCCGACCAGCTCGACGCCATCTCGCGCGCCAAGCACAAGCGCACCGTGGGCGACACGGTGGACCTGTCGCTGCTCACCGATGGCCTGGAAGCCGAACGCGAGCAAGGCATCACCATCGACGTGGCGTATCGCTACTTCGCCACCCCCAAGCGCAAGTTCATCATCGCCGACACCCCGGGCCATGAGCAGTACACCCGCAACATGGTGACCGGCGCCTCGACCGCTGACGCCGTCATCATCCTGGTGGACGTCTCCAAGGTGAAACTGGGTGAGGATGGCAGCGTGGAACTGCTGACCCAGACCAAGCGCCACTCCACCATCGCGCACCTGTTGCAGATCCAGCACGTGATCGTGGCCGTCAACAAGATGGACCTGGTGGATTACGACCAGACCGTCTATGACCGCATCGTCGCTGCCTACCAGCAGTTCGCGCAGCAACTGGGCTTGCAGGACGTGCACGCCATCCCGCTGTCGGCGCTGGCCGGCGACAATGTGGTGGAAGCCAGCGCGCGCATGCCCTGGTACCAGGGCCCGACGCTGATCACCCTGCTGGAGTCGCTGTCGGTCTATGAAGATGCGCACGAAGAAGCCTTCCGCTTCCCGGTGCAGCTGGTGGCGCGCCACAACGGCCATGAAGCCAATGACTTCCGTGGCTACATGGGCCGCATCGAGGCCGGCAAGGTGGCCAAGGGTGACAAGCTGGTCGTGCTGCCCAGCGGCCAGAGTGCGACCGTCAAGGACATCCAGACCCTGGACGGTTCGCTGGAATCGGCCACGGCCGGGCAGTCGGTGACCATCCTGCTGGACGAGTACCTGGACATCTCGCGCGGCGACCTGCTGGCTGCGGCTGCCCAGCCTTCGACCATCCTCAAGACCGTCAATGCCGACGTCTGCTGGCTCTCCGAGGAACCGCTGGACCTGCGCCGCAAGTACTGGCTCAAGCACACCACCAAGCAGGTAGCGGCGCGCGTGGCCAAGGTCGATACGCTCTTGGACATCAACACCCAGGAGCGTCGTCCTGCCGAGACCCTGAAGCTCAACGACATCGCCCGTATCAGCGTCAACGTGCAGCAACCCATCGCCGCCGACGCCTACCAGGCTATCCGCGCCACCGGCGCCTTCATCCTGATCGACGAAGTGAGCCACCAGACGGTTGCCGCTGGTATGATTCGGATCGACTGATTTTCCTTCGATCCGCAATCGTCTCTTTGTACAGGCCATGGCCACCCAACAGGCAGCGACTTCACACTCTTCCGATTCACCCGCCCCCAGCCCGGAGCATCCGGGCATGGTGTGGCTGGTCGGCTCCGGTCCTGGCGCCGCTGACCTGTTGACGGTGCGTGCCGCGCGCCTCCTGGCGCAAGCCGAGATCGTGCTGCACGATGCCCTGGTCACGCCGGACATCCTGGCCCTGTGCCCGCAAGCCGTGCTGGTTTCGGTGGGCAAGCGCAGCGGCCAGCGCTCCACGGCCCAGCCAGTCATCAACCAGAAGCTGGTGGAAGCAGCCCAGCAGTATCGCCGCGTGGTGCGCTTGAAAGGCGGCGACCCCATGCTCTTCGGCCGTGCCGATGAAGAGATGCGGGCGCTGGAAGAACACCACATCCCCTACGAAATCGTCCCCGGCATCACCGCCGCGCTGGCTGCGGCCTCGGCCGCCAAGCGTCCGCTGACGCGGCGCGGGATTGCGCGCAGCGTTTCGCTGTTCACTTCCAGCACGGGCGTGGACGAGCCGGACGAGGTGCGCATGCCCAATGGCGACACCCTGGTCCAGTACATGGGCGGGCGCGAAGCCACGGCCACGGCGCAACGGCTGCTGGCCCTGGGTCACGCACCCGATACCCCGGTGGTGGTGGTGGAAAACTGCAGCCGCCCCGACCAGCATATCTACCATCTGCAACTGGCCGGCCTGGAAGCCGGACTGCAAGCCTGTAGCGGGCCGGTGCTGGTGATGATCGGGCCAGCGCTGGCCGACCGCAACTGAGGACCCCATGCACCTGCTCCATGACCCTGCGGCGCCCCCCGCTGCCTCCATCGACTTCGACAGCTTCCTCAAGGTCGACATCCGCGTCGGCACCATCCTCTCGGCCGAGGCCTTCCCCGAGGCACGCAAGCCTGCCTTCAAGCTGAAGATCGATTTTGGCCCCGCTATCGGCGTGCGCCAGAGCAGCGCCCAGATCACCGCCCACTACACGCTGGACCAATTGGTCGGACGGCAGGTCGCAGCGGTGGTCAATTTCCCGCCGCGCCAGATCGGCAAGTTCATGTCCGAAGTATTGACGCTGGGCTTTCCGGATGCGCAAGGCGAGGTCGTGCTGTTCAGCCCTGATCAGGCCGTTCCCAACGGCGCGCGCCTGTTCTGATCGCTAAGCGCTGAGCGGCGCAAAAAAAGCCCGTTCGGCATGAACGGGCTTCTTCGTCTCCAGCGGTCCTGCAAGCTTCAGCTGCTGGCCGCTACGCAATAGGCGGCAATCGCCTGCAACACGGCTTCATCCTCTCCCACTGCCGGCACGGTCCGGATCTCCACCTGCGGATGCGCCTGGCGCAACTGCTCCAGCAATTGCGGCAGATCGCGCCGCACATGGCCGCCCTGCCCCAGGAACACCGGAATGACGGTGATGCGCTGGCTGCCTGCCGCCACCTGCTGCGCCACCACGCTGGGAAGATCGGGCTGCATCAGTTCCAGGAAGGCCAGTTCCACGCTGGCCTGCGGCATGGCAGCGCGGGTCAGGGTGCGCAGGCGTTCGAAAGGCGCGGCCCAGGCGGGGTCGCGGGCGCCATGGGCGAAGAGGATCAGACTTTGCATGAGAAGGTCAGGTCAGGTTGAAACAAGCGATCAGGTCCGTTCCACCCACCACAGCGCCCCCGCCGCCAAGGCCATGAACAACAGGCTGGGCAGGGCCGCCGTGACGAAGGCCGGCCAGGTGTTGAGCAGGCCCAGGTGCGAAAAGAGGCTGTTGATGAGCTGGAAGCACACGCCGATCATGATGCCGGTAAAGATCTTCAGGCTCACCCCGCCAGCGCGGAAGTGCAGGTAGGCGAAGGGCAGCGCCAGCGCCAGCATCACGAAGATGGACAGCGGATAGACGATCTTCTTCCAGAACGCGATCTCGTAGCGGTCAGTGCGCTGGTTGTTGGCTTCCAGGTGCTTGGTGTAGGCCAGCAGGTCGTAGGCGGACATGCGATCAGGGTCGGCGAAGAGCACCGAGAGGATCTCCGGCGTCACCTCGGAGACCAGTTTCAACTGGGCCGACTTGACGGTCTTGACCGGCTCGGTGATCTTGCGGTCGCGCCCACCGGTGAAATCGGACTGGACCACGTCCAACAGCGTCCACTGGTGATTGCCGTCATACATGCCAGCCTTGGCCGTGACCATGCGGGCCATGTGGAAGTCGGAATCCAGCTCGTAGAGCTTGACGCCCTCGATGCGGCCGTCCGGCTGCACGGTGCGGATATTGATGAAGCGGCTGCCCACCACATTGCCTTCCAGGCCATGGTCACGGATCACGTCCTTGGCCCACATGCCGGAGCGGAACTGCGACGACAGGGACGCCCCCTGGGCCTGCAGCTTGAGCTTCTCGGCCCATTCGGTAGCCTTGGGGGCGACCAGTTCGCCGAAGACGATAGTCAGCACCGCAAAGCCTACGCCGATGCGCGCCAGCACGCGGGCGGCCTGGCCGGTGGACATGCTGGAGACGCGCATGATGGTGAATTCGGAGCGCGCCGCCAGCTGCGACAGGGTGTAGATGGTGCCGATCAGCACGGCGGTGGGCATCAGTTCATAGACGTTGCCGGGCAAGCCCATCAACACGTAGAACACCGCCTGTTGCAGCTTGTAGCCATTGCGACCGACCTGCTCCAGCTGCCCCATCATCTCGAAGAAAGCGAACAGCGCCAGGAAAGCCGCCAGCGCGAAGAGCACCGAGCGGGTGATCTCGGAAGTGAAGTAACGTTGGATGACACGCATCTCAGGCCTCGCGCTGGAACGTCATGGCGCGGCGCACACGGCTCCACAACCGGGATGGATGATAGGGATGGTTGATGTTCAGCCGCAGCGCGAACATGCCCACGATCAGCACAACCACGACCACGTGCACCGGCCACCAGGCCATCATGAAGGTGGCGCGCCCCTGCGCCACCGAGGCCTGGAACACACTGACCGTATTGCTGTAGACCACGAACAGCAGCAGCGCCACCAAGAGGCCCAGCGACCGTCCGGCGCGCGGATTGACGAAGGACAGCGGGATGGCCAGCAGCATCAGGGTCAGCGCCATGAAGGGCAAGGCAATGCGCCAGAGCAGCTCGCCGCGGGCGTAGCCGTCGTTCTTGGCGACCAGCTCATTCATCTGCAAGGCCCGTGCCGAGCGCTCGCCGGCGGCATTCTGGGACTGGTTGCCGATCAACAGGCCATAGCGTTCGAAATCGACGATCTGGAAGTCCGGCAGGCCGGGCGAGCCGTCATAGCGGCGGCCCTGGTTCATGACCACGAACTTCTCGCCATCGGGATCAATGACGGTTTCGCCTTCCTTGGCCACCACCACGCTGTTCTTGCCATCGGCACCGATGGTATTGACGAAGATGTTGCGCACCTTGGAGGCGTCGCCCGAAATGCCTTCGACAAAGAAGATGCGGTTGGCCGCAGCGGACTCCTGGAACTTGCCCGGCGAGACCCGGGCGATATCCTCGCGCTGCTCGAAGCGGCTGCGGTATTCGCTGCTCTGCTGGTTGGCCCAGGGCGTGGCCACGAAGGACAGCGCCGCCACCAGGGCCACGATGGGCCAGCCGAAACGCAGCACCGGGGCGATCCAGCGGGTGAGCGACATGCCGCAGGCGAACCAGACCACGATCTCGGAATCCTGGTAGCTGCGCGTCATCACCAGCAGCACCGAGATGAAGCCGGTGAGGATAAGGATGATGGGCATGTAGTTCAGGGACTGGAAGCCGATCAGGGCGATCACGTCCTGAGAGGCGACCTGGCCGCCGGCGGCCTGGCCCAGAATCTTGATGAGCATCACGGTCAGGGTGATGGTAAACAGCGTCGTGAAGACCCCACCTGCGGTGCTGGTCAATTCGCGTCGAAGTGCGCGCTGGAAAATCATGGAAATGGCGGAAAGTCTCTGATGTCGGGTCAATGAATGCGGGCGCTGGTCCGAAGCGTCCTGTCCCGGCCGGCCCACCCGGCGAACTCATGCGCGCGTGGCGTCGAAATGGGCTCTATAATCGCCAGGTAATTCATACAAAGGACGAACGATGGACTTTAGCACAAAAACATTGGACGCAAAAAACGCCGTGACCGCCGTCAAGACCGGCGCACTGGTGGTTGGCATCTATGAAAACCGCAAGCTGTCCAAGGCCGCTGGCGCGCTCGACAAGCTGGGCGCCATCAGCGCCGCCCTGAAGTCGGGCGACATTTCCGGCAAGCCGGGCTCCACCCTGCTGCTGCGCGGCGTCACCGGCATCGCTGCCGAACGCATCGTGCTGCTGGGCCTGGGCGCTGAGGAAGAGATCGCCGACAAGAGCTTCGCCGCCGCCAGCAGCGCGCTGGTGCGCACCCTGGCCACGCTGGGCTGCGACGACGCCGCCCTGGCCCTGCCCTTCGACGGCGTCAAGGGCCGCGACCTGGCCTGGACCATCCGCAACGTCGTGCTGGCCGGCCGTGACGCGGTCTACCGTTCCGACACGATGAAGAGCAAGAAGGACCCCGCTCCCACCGGCGTGAAGAAGGTGACGTTGCTGGTCCCGGCCAGCGACAGCGCCACCGCCAAGGCGGCCCTGGCCGAGGCCGTGGCCCTGGCCAACGGCATGGCCCTGACCAAGGAACTGGGCAACCTGCCGGGCAATGTCTGCACCCCCACCTACCTGGCCAATACCGCCAAGAAGCTGGCCAAGCAGTTCGGCCTGGGCGTGGAAGTGCTGGAGCGCAAGCAGCTGCAGGCGCTGAAGATGGGCAGCTTCCTGTCGGTCACCAACGGCAGCGACGAGCCGCCCAAGTTCATCGTCTTGAAGCACATGGGCGGCAAGGCCAAGGATGCGCCGGTGGTGCTGGTGGGCAAGGGCATCACCTTCGACACCGGCGGCATCTCGCTCAAGCCCGGCCTGAACATGGACGAGATGAAGTACGACATGTGCGGCGCCGCCTCGGTGCTGGGCACCTTCCGCACCATCGCCGAACTGGGCCTGAAGATGAACGTCATCGGCGTCATCCCCACCTGCGAGAACATGCCCTCGGGCCGCGCCACCAAGCCGGGCGACATCGTCACCTCCATGTCCGGCCAGACCATCGAAGTGCTCAATACCGACGCCGAAGGCCGCCTGATCCTGTGCGACGCCCTGACCTACGTGGAACGCTTCAAGCCGGCCGCCGTGGTGGACATCGCCACCCTGACCGGCGCCTGCATCGTGGCCCTGGGCCACCACAACTCGGGCCTGTTCACGCGCGAGGACGAGGCGCATGACGCCCTGGCCAACGCCCTGCTGGCCGCTGGCCGCGACAGCGGCGACACCGCCTGGCGCATGCCCATCCAGGAGGTCTACCAGGAGCAGTTGAAGTCCAACTTCGCCGACATCGCCAACATTGGCGGCCAGCCAGCCGGCAGCGTCACCGCCGCCTGCTTCCTGGAGCGCTTCACCCGCAAGTACACCTGGGCGCACCTGGACATCGCCGGCACTGCCTGGAAGAGCGGCGCGGCCAAGGGCGCAACGGGCCGCCCGGTACCGCTGCTGACCACCTGGCTGCTGAACCAGGCGCGCGCCAAGCCGGCCCGCGCCTGATGACGGAGCGGCCGATGAAGACGCCAGTCCTGGCATGGCCAGGCTGGCGTGCCTGTGGACCGCAAGCTTCCGTCGGCTCGCCCCCATCAACACAAGCAGCACGAGCAGCACGAGCAGTAGCGCCACCGCAGCCAGCCGGCCTGCGGTGGCTTTTTTTCGCCCTCGCCTGGCTGACGCTGCCGCTGGCGGCCCAGACCCTGCCGCCCGCGCAGACCGTGCATTTCCCTTCAGCCGACGGACGCACCGAGCTGACCGCCTACCTCTTCACCCCTGCCGGCGCCGGACCGCACCCTGCCGTGGTGATGCTGCACGGGCGCGCCGGCCCCTACTCCAGCCGGATCAATGGTGACTGCACCCGCATCGGCCCCGCCCTGCCCTCGCCCTGCGACGCCAGCACGCTCAGCCAGCGCCACCAGGCCTGGGCCGCCTATTGGGTAGAACGCGGCTACCTGGCCCTGCTGGTGGACAGCTACGGCCCGCGCGGGGTAGCCCATGGCTTCGGACGGCATACCCATGGCGCGCCAGAACGCGCCGAGGTCAACGAACTGACGGTGCGCCCGCTGGACGCCGAAGGCGCGCTGGCCTGGCTGGCGCCGCGCAGCGACGTCAACCCGGCGCGCATCCTGCTGCAAGGCTGGTCCAATGGCGCCAGCACGGCCCTGAACGTGATGCAGCGTCAGGCCAGTCGCCTGGGTGGCACAGCGCCCTCCTTTGCCGGGGCGATGGTGTTCTATCCCGGCTGCGGTCCCCAGGCCCTGCTCTCTTCCACACCTGAACTGGACCGGCCCGTGCAGGTCCTGCTGGGCGCGGCCGACCAGGAAGTCTCGCCCCAGCGCTGCCTGCGCGTGCTGCGCCAGGCCATCCCCATGCGCCGCAACAGTAGTCCGGTGCTCACCCTGTACCCTGGCGCAACCCACGACTTCGACGATCCCGGACGCCCCCGCCAGGCCGTCCCGGCCAACCGGCAGGCTCGCGCCGACGCCCTGGCCCGCCTGGGTCCGTGGGCCGACCAGGTGCCGCCGGCCACGCTGCCTTGATCCGCCGCAAGCACAGCGCGTGCGCCTCCGGCAGGCAGAATAATTCTCGACTAAACTACTAGGTCTTTTCCGGAACGCCGACGTCTGAGCGCGGTCGGTATGAAGGAACATGCATTGCAGCAACCGTCATTCCAACAGCCGGGCGCGCCGCCACGGGAAGCCCAGCGCAGCCCGGCTCCATTCATCCGCCAACGCGACAAGAAAGGATTTACATGAGTATCTCCAGCCAGAACAGCGACCTGTTCAAGCCTGTGCAACTCGGCGCGGTCCAGTTGCAGAATCGTATCGTCATGGCCCCGCTCACCCGCAGCCGCGCGCAAGCCGGTGACGTGCCCAGCGAACTGGCCGCCGAGTATTACGCCCAGCGCGCCGGTGCCGGCCTGATCATCGCCGAAGCCACCCAGATCTCGCCCGAAGGCAAGGGCTACGCCTGGACGCCGGGCATCTACAACGACGCCCACGTGGCGGCCTGGAAGAAGATCACCGACGCCGTCCACGCCAAGGGCGGCCGCATCTTCCTGCAGCTATGGCACGTCGGCCGCATCTCCCATCCCGACCTGCAACCGGGCCATGTCCTGCCGGTCGCACCGTCAGCGGTCCAGCCCGAGGGCCAGGCCTTTACCGAAAGCGGCTTCAAGCCCTTCGTCACGCCGCGTGCACTGGAAGCAGCCGAGCTGCCCGCCATCGTCGAGCAGTACCAGAAGGCCGCCCAACTGTCCATGCAGGCCGGTTTCGACGGCGTGGAAATCCACGCCGCCAATGGCTACCTGCTGGACCAGTTCCTGCGTGACAAGACCAACCAGCGCACCGACGCCTACGGCGGCAGCATCGAGAACCGCGCACGCCTGCTGCTGGAGGTGGTGCAGGCCGTGACCTCGGTCGTGCCCAGCGAGCGCGTAGGCATCCGCCTCTCGCCCATCAGCCCGGCCAACGATATCGCCGACAGCGATCCCAAGGCCTTGTTCAGCTATGTGGTGGAGCAGCTCAACCGCTTCAAGCTGGTCTACCTGCACGTGGTCGAAGGCGCCACCGGCGGACCGCGCGAAGTGCCGGGCGGCTTCGACCTGCAAGTGCTGCGCGACCTCTTCAAGGGCCTCTATATCGCCAACAACGGCTACGACCTGGAGATGGCCTTGCAGGCCCGCGCCAGCAACCGTGCCGACCTGGTGGCCTTTGGCCGGCCCTGGATCGCCAACCCCGACCTGGTGCAGCGCTTGCTGCACGGCGCTGAACTGACCTCCTTCAACCAGGCCACCCTGTATGGCGGTGGTGCGGCCGGCTACACGGACTATCCGCCCATGCAGCAAGGCTAAGCCGGGTTGCCCGGCGGCATGATGCGGCATGACGCGGCACGGTGCGGCATGGTTGTCAGCAACCATGCCGCGCTTGCGTTGTGGCCGCTACAATGCAGTCTGCATCCTTCAACTCCGAGATCATGAAAACAATATTCGCCACCCTGTCCCTCGCCTGCTGCGCCCTGCCCGCGCTGGCCCAGCAAGCCGCGCCCCAGGATACCGATCCGCTGCAGCTGCAAGACCGCATCACCGGCGACATCGGTGGCGGCGTCTACCGCATGGACCGCAATGGGCTCGACCGCAGCAGCCGCACCACCGTGCTGCCCTATGCGTATTTCGACTATGGCCGCTTCTTCGCCCGGGTCGATACCTTTGGCGTAAAGACCGCGCGCATGGGCTATGGCTACCTGGAACTGGCTGGCCGCATCAACCTGGAAGGCTTCGACGCCCAGGGCGGCCTGCAGCGCCGCTCCGATCCCATCCCGCTGGGCCTGGGCACCTTCCAGGAAACGCCTATCGGCGCCTTCTTCCTGAATGTCTTCCACGACTTCAACAAGTCGCATGGCACCCTGGCCGAAGCCATCTACGCCGCCCAGCTCGACGTCGGGCCGGTGAGCTTCTACCCGCAGTTGGGCGTGGAATATCGCGACAGCCGCTACAACGATTACTTCTACGGCGTCTCCGGCCAGGAGGCCAGCTCCAGCGGCTTGCCGGCCTATCGCGCGGACTCCTCCACCAGCCCGCTGCTGGGCCTGGTGGCCGACATGCCCATCAGCGGCAACTGGCGGCTGAACCTGACCCTGCGCCGCAAATGGCTGGACAACTCCATCTCCGACAGCCCGATCATCCGCCGCAAGACCGACGACCTGGCCATCCTCGCACTGACCTACCGCTTCAAGTAATTCACTTCATCCCTCCTCTGCGCACCGGGCCATGTCATCGGCCCGGCTGCCTTCGCAAACTTCCATCCCCCTTCGCATGATGCCCGCCATCATCATTGCCAATCATCAATAATTGGCAAAATTGCGATGCAGCAACGAATTTCCGCTACTGATCGGAATCCCTTTACCAGCAAGACTTCCAGGAGTCCTACAGCGCAACAAAAAGTAGCAAATTTGCGGCGAAAAAAGTTGAGCTTTCGACCACAAGCAGCTACCCTCTCGAGGTCTCTTTCCAACAAAGTCTTGAAGACAAATACAAGCTGAGGCACACCACCGTTGCGGCCATCGGACAGGAGCGCCGCGACAACTCCCCCTGTTGTGCATTCTCGATGAATCAAATCCAAGAAAGAGGTGTGTCATGAAGAAACTCATTGGCGGCGTCCTGCTCGCGTCGGCCCTTTGCAGCGTTGGCGCCACGGCCAGCGCAGCGCAAATCAACGGCACGCAGGCGCTGACCTTCAACAACTCATCCACGACGTCGTCGTACTTCGGTTCCGAATTTGGCGCTGGCACTACCGGCAAGAGCTTCCTGGAGAACTTCACGTTCAGCTATTCCAGTCCGTTCACGGTGTCCTCGGCGGTGATCTCCATTGCCCTGGACGGCATTTCGCGCCTGAACCTCAACAGCCTCACCTTGAGCGGCAACGGCGGCACATGGACCGGCGTGAAGACCACCGTGGGCAGCGCCCAGGTGTTTACGCTGCGTACTGATGGCCTGTCCTCCGGCAACTACACCCTGTCGGTGGGCGGCCTGGTCACAGGCGCCACCGGCGGCAGCTTCGGCGGCAACATCAGCATCGCCGCCGTGCCGGAAGCCTCGACGGTCGCGATGATGTTGGGTGGCCTGGCGCTGGTGGGCTTTGCCGCCTACCGTCGCCGTCGTACCGAAGGCAATGCGCAATCACAGGATCGGTTGATGCCGGCCTGAGTCTGACCTCGCCAGCGCGGACAGATCAGTCTGCGCGATGGCAATGAACTGCCTTGCTCGGCAGTGCGGCCAGCCCATCGGGCTGGCCGTTTTCATTGGTCGGCCCACTCTATTTTATAAATTATTTATATCGTTTTATCGACTCATCCGGAATCATCCTGCGGGATACATTCCGCACTGCAAGATGCACGACGACTGACACCGACAAGAAATCAAGCAGCTCATCGGAAAGCCTTTACCATGGCGGCTTCCAGGAATCCTACGACGCAACATCGATTACGCAAAATACGTAAAATTTAGTTGATATTTTTGCGCCGCACACCTAATCTCTGTTCGTCTCTCCGAACAACAATGACAACCCGAGACACCCCTGTTCCGACCTCGACAACGCCAACAAGAAAGCGGTCGGCACAACTTCCCCCTTGCAGTGCTTTCTCAATCATTCGAACTGGAAAGAGGTGTGTAATGAAAAAACTCATTGGCAGTCTGCTGCTCGCTTCCGCCTTCATCGGCATGGCATCCACGGCCAGCGCTGCTGACCTGGAGCGCACGCGCTCGCTGGTCTGGACCGACGCCACGTCGACCTTCAACGCCCGCTATGGTGAAGGCACCACCGGCCTGAGCTTCCTGGAAAACTTCACCTTCACGGTCGACGCCATGGGTTCGGCGGTTTCCTCGGCGGTGGTCTCCATCGCTCTGGACGGCCTGTCGCGCCTGGGCATCGACAGCTTCACGCTGTCGGGCAACGGTCATACCTTCACCGGTACGCCGCTGCTGGAAGGTGACACCCAGACCTTCAGCCTGCGCACCGATGGCCTGAGCACCGGCCTCTACACCCTGTCGGTGGCCGGTACCATCCTGGGATCGGAAGGCGGCAGCTTCGCCGGCAACATCAGCGTCGCACCGGTGCCGGAAGCCTCGACCACCGCCATGATGCTGGGCGGCCTGGGCATCATCGGCTTTGCCGCCTACCGTCGTCGCCGCAAAGCCGGCGAGGACGCGCCGCAGCAACGCAATGATCTGCTGATGCCTGCGTAATCGTCAGCATGGAGGGGGCGCAGTCTTGCGTTCCCTCTCAGTTCCTCTCCTCCCTCTCCCCAGGCCCTCTCCAGCCCCGGCGGTTCCTTTCGGCCCCTTCCACTGGTGAATGCGGTCACGCGTGAGCGCCCCTTCTTTTCGTACAACGAAAAAAGCCCCGATGCTCATCGGAGGATGGGACTGGGAGCTTATCCAGCTTTCGCTGGCCCTATGGGAAATGATTGTCGGCTTTAGGACGGAGTCGCCCCCTTTCACTTCGGCAGGGATTACGACTTCGACAAGGTCGCTCGGCAATAAGCGGAAAAACCACCAGAGGAGTTTTCGGGGGCCTGACAATACTCTTGGAGGCGTTACAACCAATGGACCTCCGAAAACATGAAACGACTACTCTGTATTTTTCTTTTCTACATCGTGCCGCAGCAGACATCTCTTGAAACCGACATTGACCTCATTCAATCAAGGCTTCGTGTCACCACGACAGTTCAGATGCAAGGTCGTCAGGGATCACATGGGAAATGCCATTATTGCGAATGAAGGCTTGGGCTGCGCGGGTGGTTGCGGCAACTTCCTCCGCCCTGCAGAATCAGGGGGCGAACAGCGCCGTTCAGCTCTGGAGAAAGAACGGCCGGCGGTATCGGTGCCATTGCCGCCGCAGGCGCCATTGGCTCAGGCCGATCCTCCAAAGCTTGCACCAGCACACCAGGCGACACCGAGACGCAGCCATTCAGAATTGCGCAGATAAGCGCGCACTTTTTCGAGTTCGTTGTCATGCCCTTTCTGGATTTTAGCCGAGGCAGCCGCCTGCTCCGCGGTTTTAGCTTTACCGAAAGCATCTCATCCCAAGGAAGCGCACTCGCTGGCGTCCTCTCAGAATGCTGCAGCCGAATAGGTGGAAGCCTGGTCTACCACTCAATCCGCTGAGGTGACCAATGACTTGCCGTGTTCGCTATGTATTTGCAGCTGGCACCGAATTTCGCGGTGGCGCTATGGGCGCGCCTGACGAACTGGAAGCCGTCGGCTAACAACGCTGGAGCCCTAGGCGTAACAGTGATGGTGCTCGCATGAAGGGCTACGTCATCGGCTTCTTTGCCGGCTGCACCTTCATGCGGTGGGTCGTACTTTGCCTGGCTGCTCGCACCTAACAGGAGAAGGCCGTCTTCGTCGAGCCCGCCTGCTATCGGAGCACGACATGAAAACTCTTGCCGTCCTACACGTGTTCGTCAGGCTGTATGCATCTCATCGTCGTGATGGCAAGCTTTTTTGAATGCGGTGCATCTTTCCATGCGTGCGTTTAATCAAAAATTCGTGTAGCCGGTTTGCCAAACATCCCACATTTCTTCAAGCGTTGGAGGGCTAGCATGCATATCAACAAACTTCTGGTAGAAGCCTCCGCACACCGTCAGGTGGTTAACTATCAATTTAATTTTAGACTTTACCCATTCCACATCCTCACTAGTAACCAAGATATTGGGATGCACGAACATGTCATTTCGTTCCTTAAGTTCGCGCTTAAAAAACTCGACCAATTGGATAGCTCTTATGAGGTGAAACGCATGGCTGCCGTCCAGGACGACAAGCGCGGCAAGATCTTCCGTTGCGATGTCGGGCGTCGTGATGCTCTCGATTTCACCACAAAGTCTCTGGTAATTCCATTGATCATCAAGCTTCGTGGCAAACCAAATTTTTATCTCAGATTTCTCAAGATCAGAAATGAGGTTTTTTAGCGGGATGGCGATCTTTACTGCAACGATATAGGCCTTACGTTCGGCCAATGCCCTCTCCCTTCTATCCTTATCGGTTGCCAACCATATGGTTCCAATCAATGTACCGACAGTACCAATTGCACCAACCCAGGTCGCGAAATCACCTTTTTTATCTGGAGTGAACTCGTTTGATATTGTGTGAATCAGCGAAGCACATATGGCTATCAACGCAACCATACAAAAGACAAAGCCGATTATCGAAAAGAAACGTCTTTCCATACCCCCCCCCTTCTTGGGGAGTGATCCTAGCATGAAGTTTGACCACATCAAGCAGTGTCTTGCTACCTCGAATACGGCGCTGCACGCGCGCCTTCGCTTCACTCATGAATTCCACCAAGATGGAGACCGTAAATGCCTAACAAACCCAGCTGGCGCAAGCTTATGGATCTCGACGTGGCCAAGCGCACTGACGCCGGCCTGTGGGCGCGCCGCAGCGCGATCCGTATTCTGCCCGGCTTCAATCTACGCGACACAGAAGCGCCAGGCTACTGCGAGGACATCGAAAGCCTGAAGAATCACAAGCGCCGAGGCGGCAAGGTTCCGCCGCTCGAAGTCAGCCTGTCCAAAGACAGCCTGGGCGTAGACGTTATCGATGGCCATCGCCGCACGACTGCGGATCAGGAGTTGCTCGCGGAAGGTCTGAAGATCGAGTGGATTCGCATTGAGCCCTTCGAAGGCAATGACCTGGAGCGCCAGGCCCGTATCCTCACGAGCCAGGACAACCGTAAGTTGCTTCGACTGGAGCTGCCGAAGGCTAACGACGTCTGAAAGCGTTCGCGCTCAGTAACGAGGAAATCGGCAATCTGGTGGGCAAGTCGCGGCAGCACATCGAGCAAATTCTCCTGCTCGCGGCCGCACCGCATGCTGTTCAAATGATGGCCCGCTCCGGCGAGACAGCAGCAACCACCGCCATCGAGGCTGTGTGCCAGCACGGTGACGTCACTGAGGCAGTGCAGAGCGAGGCAAAGCGGGAAGCCGGCCTCGGGGAAAAAGAAGGTCACTACCGCAGCAATTCGCCCCTGAATGCCGCCGGCCCGCGCGGTGTCGCCAATGGTCTCGGCGGTCGATGCGGTAGCGCAGATCATACCGGAGCATGTACGCCAAGCGATGACCGACAAACTCGCAAAAGGCCAGATGATCGAGCTGCCCGCCACAGTAATCTATGAACTGGTAGCGCAACAGGCTGTTGTCCAAACTATGAAAGAGAGCGCTCTTAAAAAGATGGGGGAATTAAGCGGTAAACGAGCGAAGGACAGAACTCAGCATTTTTTGCTGCATTACCGCTGCAGGTCAAAAAGTAGTTCATTCAACTGTTCGGCATGCTCTGCCATTTCGCTCCTAAGTTTCCGGCTCGCGTACATCGGAGACATGGACTCCCTAGATTCCCTAATTTGGTACAGCAACTGACTTGCAGAGCCATAAGCAAAGTCCAACTCAACCTCTAACGCAAGGAAAATTTGAAGCTTTCTTGTACCTAGACTATGAAGCGAAGAATCGATTCTCGCCACACGTTTTTGGACTACTTGATATTCACGCACGAACGCTTGCGTGCTAATCATTAGCTGGCGGCATTTCTCCCCATCAAGAAGATCCGGTTCGCGATCTTCCTCTTGGGCACCAGATCGAACAGATGGTCGCCCGTGCTCATAGACCATATCTTGAAAGAGGAAAACACTCGGCTCGACGATAGAAAAGAAAAGAGCGACCGCACTCTTTTGCTGACTGTGCTGCGCACGATCCGCGACCCAAAAAGATCCACCTATTGCAATAACTGCTCCAAGTGCCGCCCCCCAGAGTGTCGCGGCGCCATCGGGAATCTTTGCATCAAAAATCGGCGCAGCAAGTGGAAACGCAACCAAGATACCCAGCGCCACCCCTACCAAAAAGACCCAATGCTCTACACGCAACGTTATCCGCTTCATTTTTTAATCCAAGTTTTTGCGAAATCCTAGCATGAAAGAACGCCATATCCTCTTCAATGCACCGATGGTGCGCGCCATCCTCGCCGGCAACAAGACGCAAATGCGACGGATCGCCAAACCAGTTCGGCGTCCCGACCTGGGCAATATCTACGTACCTGCAGCATGAGCCGCGGCATGTCATCGAGCGCGCCTGCCCTTATGGTCGCCCTGGAGACCGCCTATGGGTACGGGAAACCTTCGTGCAAGGCTTCGCCTACGACGCCGAGACTGATCGGCTTCGCCAGTTTGATGAGGATGAAAATCAGTTGCCGAAGAAACGTTGTACCGCGCGACTGGCTCTATCAGCAGTAGCGACGGCGCTGGTTGAGAAACCAACGTGCCGTGGTGGCCAAGCATCCATATGCCGAGTTCTGCATGCCGCATCCTGCCGGAAATCACTGGAGTGCGCGTGGAGCGCCTGCAGGACATCAGCGAATACGAAGCGCGCGCAGAAGGCATTACGGCCCATGAAATCCGCTAGTTCGCAATGTTCGGCGACAGCAACAAGGAACGCTCAGCTATGCACCGACGCGCAACTCTCAGGCCTTTTCTCGATTTACAGGAAAACAGCGGCGACGGCGCCAGCTGGGATGCAACCCCTGGGTGTGGTCATTGAATTTAGGAGAATCGAAGCATGGCAATTATTACCAAAGTGCCGGACATCAACGGCCCGCTGCTATGCCGCATCAACGTCGCAGAGGCCAAGTTGGGCGTGTCGCGCGCAACAATCTACCGCCTGGCTAAAGAAAGCACCTTGGATCTGATAAAGATCGGCAAGCGTTCCAGTGGCATCACAGCTGCAAGCATTGCCGTCATGATCGAGAACAACAAGGTCAACCACTGATGCTATAGTGGCGCCTTAGCAACACTTTGCGCGCACGTCCAAGCCTTCGAGGGCGGGTAGCTAGGTGGGCAGCTAGGCAAATTTTCCAGCTACCCATACCGCGCAAAGCCGCATCACATAAGGACTTTGCATATACCATGAAAATCGCCACCTGGAACGTCAACTCCCTCAAAGTCCGCCTGCCGCAAGTGCTGAAATGGCTGGAAGAAAACCCGGTGGATGTGCTCTGCCTGCAGGAAACCAAGCTCACCGACGACAAGTTCCCCGCTGCAGAGATCGCCGCTGCGGGCTATCTGGTGGAGTTTTCGGGACAGAAGACCTACAACGGCGTGGCCATCCTGTCGCGCCATCCGATGAACGACGTGGTCAAGAACAATCCCCTGTTCCCGGATGAACAGCAGCGCATCATCGCCGCCACCATCGAGGGCGTGCGCTATGTCTGCGCCTACATCCCCAACGGCCAGTCGCTGGAGTCGGAAAAGTATCCCTACAAGCTGAACTGGCTGGCCGCGCTGCACGAATGGCTGGCACAGGAAAAAGCCAAGAACCCGCGCCTGGCGCTGCTGGGCGACTACAACATCGCCCCCGAAGACCGCGACGTGCATGACCCGGTGGCCTGGCAAGGCCAGGTGCTGGTGTCCGAACCCGAGCGCGAAGCCTTCCGCAAGCTGCAGGCGCTGGGCCTGACGGATTCCTATCGTCTCTTTGAACAGCCGGAAAAGATGTACAGCTGGTGGGATTACCGCCAGATGGGCTTCCGCCTCAACCGCGGCCTGCGCATCGACCATATCCTGCTGTCCGAAGAACTGGTGCCGCGCTGCACGGCCTGCGTCATCGACAAGGTACCGCGCAAGTGGGAACAGCCTTCGGATCACGCGCCGGTGATTGCGACGTTGGCGGACTGAAGCCTGAAACGCCCGCTATCCGTAAATGATTTATATCATTTACGGATGGGTCTACCGAACCAGCCTACTGAGCGCCACCTTCGGGTGGCGTTTGTTCTTTCTTGTTGCGCATGTTCTTCTCGAACTTCACGTCCAGCTTGCTCACACGCTTGGCCTTCTGCGGTCCCTGGGCATTGACGAAGCTGACGAAGTCGTCAAGTTCCATCGCCTCATTGAGTTTCTCCATCGGCTGGCCGGCCACGCGGCGCGTCAGGATGAAGCGTTCGTCGGAAGTGCGCAGCATCGAATACTCGCGCGACTCGGTGCGGTTGTTCAGGCGCTCGATGGCGCTGGCGGCACGGGTCGATCTCATCATTGCACCTCTTGCAGTTTGAGTTGCCAGTATCCCATATCAATCCAGCGCCCCATCTTGTAACCGACCTCGTTGAACACGCCGCATTTCACGAAGCCCAGGCTCTCATGCAAGGCCACGCTGGCCGCATTGGGCTGGGCGATGCCGCCAATGACCAGGTGGATGCCCAGTGGCTTGAGCTCGGCAAACAATTGACGGTAGAGGCGCTTGCCGATACCGCGCCCACCCGCATCGTGGCGCAGGTAGACCGAGCTCTCCACCGACTGGCGATAAGCCGCGCGCGGTTTCCATTGGGTGGCATAGGCATAGCCCAGTACCTGGCCCGCTTCTTCATAGACCAGCCAGGGAAACTTCGCCTGCACATCGGCAATGCGCGCGACCATGCTCTCTTCACTGACCGCTTCGGTCTCGAAGCTGATGGCGGTGGTGGCGACGTAGTGGTTGTAGATGCCGCAGAGGGCGGAAGCGTCGGCGGCGTTGGCCGGGCGGATGGAAGGCTGCATGGGCGGGACGGAATCGGCGGGATATCAGGGAAATGCGAAAGCCGTCAGTGTAACCAAATTACGCCGGCAGCGGCGGCCCTGCACCAGGCAAGGCCGCCGCTGCTGCATGCTTCAGTCCTTGATCACCGCCCGCACCTGTTCCAGCGCCGCCGGATCTTCGATAGTCGGCAGATCGCCCGGATCGCGCCCTTCGCAGATGGACTGGATGGCCCGCCGCAGCAACTTGCCCGAGCGCGTCTTGGGCAGTGCGCTGACGAAGAAGACCCGCGCCGGTCGCCCCACTGCGCCGATCTGCTTGTCCACCACGGCCATGATCTCGGCTTCCAGCGCCTTGCGCTGTTCGGGCGTGGCGATGCTATCGGCCTGCTTGGGAATGGCGAAGGCAAAGGCGACCTGGCCCTTGAGCTTGTCTTCGACACCCACCACGGCCACCTCGGAGACGTTGGGATGGCTGGAGATGCTTTCCTCGATCTCGCGCGTGCCCAGACGATGGCCTGCGACGTTGATGACGTCATCGGTGCGGCCCAGGATGAAGTAGTAGCCGTCCTTGTCCCGGATGCCCCAGTCGAAGGTGGAATACACCTCGCGCGGCAGGCTGCGCCAGTAGGTATTGACGAAGCGCTCATCGTCGCCATACACGGTCTGCATGCAGCCCGGCGGCAAGGGGCCTTCGATGGCGACCACGCCCTTCTGGTCCGGCCCGCAGGGCTCGCCAGTGGCTTCGTCGAGGATGGCCAGTCGATAGCCCGGCATGGGCACGCCAGGGCTGCCCAGGCGCGTGGGCTTGTCATCGATGCCCTTGGCAATGGAGATGATGGGCCAACCCGATTCGGTCTGCCAGTAATTATCGATGACGGGCACCTTCAGCGCGCCCGAGATCCAGCTGGAGGTGGTCTCATCCAACGGCTCGCCGGCCAGGTACAAGGCCTTCAGCGAGGAGGTGTCGTAACGCTCCATGCACTCGGGCGGTTGCTTCTTGAGCACGCGGATGGCGGTCGGCGCGGAAAACATCCGGGTGACCTTGTATTTCTCGACGATGCTCCACCAGATGCCGGCATCGGGCCGGATCGGCAAACCCTCGTAGAGCACCGTGGCCATGCCGGCGATCAGCGGGCCATAGACGATGTAGGAGTGGCCCACCACCCAGCCGATATCGGAGGTGCAGAAATAGGTCTCACCAGGCTGGCCGCAGAAGATGTGCTGCATCGACGAGGCCAGCGCCACTGCGTAACCGCCGACATCACGTTGCACGCCCTTGGGCTTGCCGGTGGTGCCGGAGGTGTAGAGGACGTAACTGGTTTCATTGGATTCCAGCCAGGTCACCGGCACCTGCTGGCCCAGGTGCTGCGTACGCAGCGGCGCGTAATCGACATCGCGCTGCGCCGTGCGCGCCATCGGGGCCAGTCCGCGGTCCACCAGCAGCACGTGTTGCGGCTGGTGCTGCGCCATGGCGATGGCTTCATCCAGCAGCCCCTTGTAGGGGATCACCTTGCCGCCGCGCGAGCCGGCATCGGCCGAGACGATCAGGCGCGGCTGCGCATCATCGATGCGCGAAGCCAGGCTGTTGGAGGCAAAGCCGCCAAACACCACCGAATGCACCGCCCCGATGCGGGCGCAGGCCAGCATGGCAAAGACGGCCTCGGCGATCATGGGCATGTAGATCAGCACCCGGTCACCACGCTGCACGCCCAGCGCCTGCATGCTCGCGGCCATGGCCATGACTTCCTGCTGCAGCTCGGCATAGGTGTAGACGCGCTCGCTGTTGGTCTCGGTGGAAATGGCGATGAGGGCGGCCTGCTGGGCGCGCTCAGGCAGGTGGCGGTCCACTGCGTTGTGGCACAGATTGGTCTGGCCATCGATGAACCAGCGCGCAAAGGGTGGACGCGAATAATCCAGCGTGCGCGAGAACGGTTGCTGCCAGTGGATGCGTTGTGCTTCCTGCGCCCAGAAGGCCTCGGGTTGCTCGACGGATTGCCGATAGAATTGCTCGTATTGCATGACGTCTCCTCATGTCTCTCGTATTGTAACCCTTGCGTCACCCGCCTGCACGCAGGCTTGCGAGGCGACTCTCGCGGACTCTCATGCCGGCGCTCCAGATGGATTGCCATGCGTGGTCCTCATGCGATCATCAATATCAGTCTTGCCCCTGAAACTTACTGGCGGCTGAATCCGGCCTGCGTGCGAGCCGGTGCGGGGCCTGCGCTTGACTTGCATCAAGCCGGGCATGGACGGGAAAAAGCGAAGGGAAAGCAGACGGCGAACGCCGTCCGGGAGAGGCATCAGAACAGAATGCGCCGCCAGCCCGAGGCCAACGGCGCAGCCCGCATCAACGGGTCGTGCAGTCGTTGGCCAGCTGCTGGCCGATCTTGGCGTTGAGCAGCATGGACTTCGACGGGATCTGTATCCATACCAGTCCCTCGCCCTTGTTTTCCAGGCGCACCGCGCCGGTCGATGTGCTGACCGGATTCATCATGTAATTCCTGCCCTTCCACACCAGCGTGACACCGTCGGTGACACGGCCATCCATGCGCAGCTCGACCTTGTTGCCCATTTCACAACTGAAGGCCCCCGTCTTCAACTGGGTGGCCCAGGTCGGCTGGGTCGCCGCCGGGGATTGCAGCAGCTGCGGCAAGACCGGCTTGGTCTCGGTCACCGGCACTGCCTCGCGGGAAGCGCAGGAAGCCAGCAACACGGCGGCCGACGCGGCCAGGCACAGCGGGCGCAACGAGGAACGGAGGGAAGGAAGGGAAGCAATCATCAGGAAGTCCATCAAGGTCGTGGGGTAAGAGACGGGGGCTGGAAAATGATCCGCCCGCATCTTAACAAGTAATCACGGCCTGCTCGACACTCTGTAACGCTTGTTACAAATCCGCTGCATCGGCGTTGCGGCGACCCACCGGCCCGCCCCCCCCTTGCTCTCCGCCCCCTCCGGCCTCCCGGTGTTTTACTTGCGCTTGCTGATCGGCACGAACTTCAGGTCTTCCGGCCCCACGTAATTGGCGGAGGGACGGATGATCTTGTTGTCGATGCGCTGCTCGATGATGTGCGCGGCCCAGCCCGAGGTGCGGGCGATGACGAAGAGCGGTGTAAACATCGCGGTGGGCACACCCATCATGTGGTAGGACACGGCCGAGAACCAGTCCAGGTTGGGGAACATCTTCTTGATGTCCCACATGACCGTTTCGAGCCGTTCGGCGATATCGAACATCTTGGTCGAGCCGGCTTCCTTGGAGAGCTTGCGCGCCACTTCCTTGATGACCTTGTTGCGCGGGTCGGAGATGGTGTAGACCGGGTGACCGAAACCGATCACCACTTCCTTGTTCTCGACGCGGCGACGGATGTCGGCTTCGGCTTCGTCGGGGTTGTCATAGCGCTTCTGGATCTCGAAGGCGACTTCATTGGCACCGCCATGCTTGGGGCCGCGCAGTGCGCCGATGGCGCCGGTGATGGCCGAGTACATGTCCGAACCGGTACCGGCGATGACGCGGCCAGTGAAGGTGGAGGCGTTGAATTCGTGTTCCGCGTACAGGATCAGCGAGGTGTGCATGGCCTTTTCCCAGGCCTCGGACGGCTTTTCGCCATGCAGCAGATGCAGGAAGTGGGCGCCGATGGAGTCGTCATCGGTCTCGACTTCGATGCGGTTGCCGTTGTGGCTGTAGTGGTACCAGTACAGCAGCATGGAACCCAACGAAGCCATCAAGCGGTCGGCGATGTCGCGCGCGCCCGGGGTGTTGTGGTCATCCTTCTCGGGCAGCACGCAGCCCAGCGCCGAGACGCCAGTGCGCATCACATCCATCGGGTGGGATGCGGCCGGCAGCCATTCCAGCGCCGCCTTGACGTTGGCCGGCAGGCCGCGCAGCGACTTCAGCTTGGCCTTGTAGGCGCGCAGTTCAGCGGCGGTGGGCAGCTTGCCGTGCACCAGCAGGTGGGCGATCTCTTCGAACTCGCAGCTGTCGGCCACATCCAGGATGTCGTAGCCGCGATAGTGCAGGTCATTGCCGGTCTTGCCGACGGTGCACAGGGCGGTGTTGCCGGCGGTGACGCCAGACAGGGCAACGGACTTCTTGGGCTTGAAACCTGGGGCTTGTTGTTCGCTCATCGTGTTCTCCTCGTATTCGGCATTAGGTGAAAACTAATTATCGGAAGGGGTGGTTTACTGTTTACTTGTTCTTCTGCTGGGCAAACAGCGCATCCAGACGCTGTTCGTAGCTGTGGTAATCGATGCGGTCATACAGTTCCATGCGGGTCTGCATGGTATCGACCACGTTCTTCTGGGTGCCATCACGGCGGATCGCCTGGTAGACATTCTCAGCGGCCTTGTTCATGGCGCGGAAGGCCGACAGCGGATAGAGCACCAGGCCCACATCCGCGCCCTTCAACTCGTCCACCGTGAACAGCGGGGTCGAGCCGAACTCGGTGATGTTGGCCAGGATAGGCACTTTCACGGCATTGGCGAACTGCTTGTACATGGCCAGGTCGGTGATGGCTTCCGGGAAGATCATGTCGGCCCCGGCTTCCACGCAGGCCACGGCGCGCTCGATGGCGGCCTCCAGCCCTTCCACGGCCAGCGCATCGGTGCGCGCCATGATGACGAAGTTCTCATCGGTGCGGGCATCCACGGCAGCCTTGATGCGGTCCACCATTTCCTGCTTGCTGACGATTTCCTTGTTGGGACGGTGACCGCAGCGCTTGGCGCCGACCTGGTCTTCGATGTGCATGGCCGCCGCGCCGAACTTGATCATGGACTTGACCGTGCGCGCCACGTTGAAGGCCGAGGCGCCAAAGCCGGTATCCACATCCACCAGCAGCGGCAGGTCGCACACGTCGGTGATGCGGCGCACGTCGGTGAGCACGTCATCCAGATTCGAGATGCCCAGGTCGGGCAAGCCCAGCGAACCTGCCGCGACACCGCCGCCGGAAAGATAGATCGCGCGAAAGCCCGCACGCTTGGCCAGCAATGCGTGGTTGGCGTTGATCGCGCCGATGACTTGCAAGGGAGATTCTTCCTGGACGGCCTTGCGGAATGCTGCGCCTGCGGAATGGAGAGCCATGGTGGACACCTTCTGGATGGGTTGCTGGAGACGGCTGGTCGATGTCGGCCAGTGCGGCCGCTTGCCGGTGCTTATTGCAATGGCCATGCCAAGGGTTCATGGAGATGGCCGGAGCATGCTGGGCACGCGGCAAAAACTCTATGAAAATCAATGACTTGAAACGCCATGACAGCATCCATCCGGATGCAATCGCAGCGACATCCCTGCCCGCAAAGCGATAGGAATGTGTTCCAACAGTGTTACATTAACGTTTCATTGAAACACCATGAACGCCACCCATTGAAACATCGAGGCCCTCATGAAACGTCCCGCCCCTGCCGATCGTCATGCCGACAAACCCGTCATCTGGACGGTGTCGGTATCGCGGCTGTCCGAGCTGTTCCGCGACATCACGCTGGAATTCGACGCCCTGGCCGACATCGAGCCCATCCATCTGGGTTTTGACGACGCCGTGCGCGAGATTCGCGAACGCTTGGCGACCGAGCGCTGCGATGTGGTCATCTCGGCCGGCTCCAATGGCGCCTACCTCAAGAGCCGCCTGCCGGTGCCGGTGATCGTGGCGCGCGCCAGCGGCTTTGACGTGATGCAGGCGCTGGCGCGGGCCCGCCAGCTCACCCGCCGCATCGCGCTGGTGACTTATCAGGAGGCCATGCCGGCGCTGGCGGAGTTCGGCCAGCGCTTCGGCCTGGAGATCGTCCAGCGCACCTATGCCACCGAAGAAGACGCCCGCGCCGTCGTCAACGAATTGAAGGCCACCGGCATCGAAGCCGTCGCTGGCGCAGGGCTCATCACCGACCTGGCCGAAGAGGCGGGCATGCGCGGCATCTTTCTGTATTCCGCCGCCACGGTGCGGCAAGCCTTCGAGGATGCGCTGGAACTGGCGCGCCTGACGCAGCTGGAAAGCACGCGCGGCCCCAGCCTGCCGGTGGCCGACAGCCTGCGCGCGCGACATCACCTCAAGGACCTGCGCGGCGACTCGGCGGAGATGGAAACGGTGCGCCAATCCATCACCCTGTTTGCGCGCTCGCCGGCCAACGTGCTGATCCAGGGTGAGACCGGCACCGGCAAGGAACTGGCTGCGCAAGCCATCCACCGCGCTCATCCACTGATGCAGGGCAAGACCCAGGCAGCGCATCCCTTCGTGGCCATCAATTGCGGTGCGCTGGCCGAATCGCTGCTGGAGTCCGAACTGTTCGGTTATGAGGAAGGCGCCTTCACCGGTTCGCGCCGGGGCGGGCGTGCCGGCGTGTTCGAGGCGGCGCATCGCGGCACCCTGTTGCTTGATGAAATCGGCGAGATGCCCCTGCCCTTGCAGACGCGCCTGCTGCGCGTGCTGGAAGAGCGCGAGGTAGTGCGCGTGGGCGGCACCCGGCCCATCCCGGTCCAGGTGCGCATCATCAGCGCCACCCACTGCGATCTCGAAGCGCGGGTGCGCGAAGGACGTTTCCGCGCCGACCTGTATTACCGTCTCAGCGTGCTGCGCCTGCAACTGCCGCCGCTGCGTGAGCGCCGCGACGACATTGCGGCGCTGGCCGAATGGCATCTCAAGCACGCACTGGCCGCGCTGGATGTGCGCCCGCATGCCAACCTGGGCGCAGAGATCGTACGCTGCGCGCCGCTGCTGTGCCGCTACGACTGGCCGGGCAATGTGCGCGAGCTGCGCAATCTGATGGAAAGACTGGCGCTGTTCCTGGCCGCCGAACCCTTGCAGGCCCTCACGCCGGCGCTGATCCAGCGCGTCGCGCCTGAGCTGGGGCAGGCGCCGCCCTCCCCGGCTGCCATCGATGAGGCTCAAGAAGACGTCACGCCCAACAGCGAAAGCATCGCCGCCGCGCTGCGCCGGTTTCGGGGCAATCGTGCTGCGGCAGCAAGGTATCTGGGCATGAGTCGGACCACCTTGTGGCGGAAACTGAAACACTCTGAAGAATCATGAGGAGTTGCTTGTGAGCTGCCCCCTCGGCGGTGGCCGTGACTGAAAATTTCCTGAATCCTTTCGGGTACTGGCCGCCTCTAGTCATGTGGCAGCTTCATGAACAACCCTATGACGACAAAGGAATCACATGATCTTCAGGAAAAATCTTCCACAATGGGAACGAGCAGTGCGCCTGCTCTTGGGAGTAACAACCGTGACCGCCACGTTCTGGCTTTCGTTATCCGCTACCGTGCACTGGGCCATCGCCAGCGCCGGTGTGTTATTGGCTTGTTCCGGCTTCGTCGGATTTTGCCCCATGTGCGCACTGTTCGGTCGCAGGAGGAAATCCCATGAAGATTGACCCACAACTTACCCACGACGCACGCATGGGAAATCCACAAGCCCTGGATCTGCTGCTTGCGCGGGTTCAGCCGGAGCTAAAGCGTTTCGCCCGACGCACCTGCGCCACTCGCGAAGACGCCGATGACGCTGTACAGGAAGCGCTTTGGAAGCTGCACGACAAATTGAGCACGATAGAAAAACGCTCCGCTCTGGCGGCATGGATGTTCCGCATCATCGAGCGCGAATGCTATCGGCTCTTCGCTCGTCCACGGCGCACCCAGGAACTCACCCCAGAACAGCAAGAGCAGTTGCCAGCGCGTCCTTCGCAAGTGCTGCTGCGTAGCGATCTGGTGGCAGCGCTGGCCAGCCTGGCGCCGCACTATCGCGAAATCCTGATCCTGCGCGACATAGAGGAATTGTCCGCAGTGGAAACCGCGGCGCACCTCAACATCTCGGTGACAGCAGTCAAGAGTCGCTTGCACCGGGCGCGCAGCCTCATGCGAGAACGACTGGCCGCTGGTGGCTACCGTATTGACGAACTCTGAGGAAATGATGAATTCACCTATGCCAACGGATGATCTGGCCTATGCCAAACTGCTGATACAAAGCGCTCCCAAAGAGGCGGCTGCCTTCCTCAACCTCAAGTCTTGCGCCGAACGCAAGGACGGCAACATTCCCGAGAAGTATCGGGAACTGATGTCCATCGCGGTCGCGTTGACCACGCAATGCGCTCACTGTGTGGACGTGCACGTCACGCAAGCCGTCAATGCCGGCGCATCCCGGGAAGAACTGGCGGAAACCGTCTTTATCGCTAGCGCACTGCGGGCTGGCGCAGCGGTAAGCCACGGTCTGATGGCCATGCGCATGTTCGAGCGGAGCATGACGCAAGCGAACCGCAATTCCCCTGATCATTGAGCGACTTCCACGCAACTACGTTGACCGCCGTCGCAGGCTCAAGGAGAGCGGTATTCCTTCCTCATGACGGTAAATCCGTAAATTATTTGTTTTCGCTGACGATATGTCCTGCGCTCTGATAATCCCCCGCATTGCGCCTTGACAGCGCCAGCACCCGCCGCCTATCCTCGCCCGCTACAGCGGCCATGGCCGCTGCCAGGAGCGTACAAGCAATGAACAGCCAGAGGCCGCCGCAAGCCCGTCCGGGTGAACGTGGCGCGCCGCTCCTCCATCCACATCGCAATCCATCAGGGAGTCCCCATGAGCAGCAACACTGCGGCGCCAGGCGCCGATATCACGCATCCGCAGGCGCGGCGTGCGATCATCTCCTCGTCCATCGGCAATGCGCTCGAATGGTTCGACATCCTGATCTACGGCGCCTTCGCCGTCGTGATCGCCAAACAGTTCTTCCCCACCGGCGACGACAGCGTTTCGCTGCTGCTGACCTTCGCCACCTTTGGTGTGTCCTTCTTCATGCGCCCGCTGGGGGCGGTGGTGCTGGGCGCCTACTCCGACCGCGCGGGACGCAAGGCGGCGCTGATGCTGTCGATCATGCTCATGACCGTGGGCACGGCCATGATCGCCTTCATGCCCAGCTACGCCAGCATCGGCCTGCTGGCCCCGGCGGGCATCGCACTGGGCAAGATGATCCAGGGCTTCTCGGCGGGCGGCGAGTTCGGCAGCTCCACCGCCTTCCTGGTGGAACATGCGCCGCACCGTCGCGGCTTCTTCTCCAGCTGGCAGGTGGCCAGCCAGGGCATCAGCCTGTTGCTGGCCGCGCTCTTCGGCGCGGTGCTCAACAATATGCTCACGCCGGAACAACTGGCGTCCTGGGGCTGGCGCGTGCCGTTCATCTTCGGCCTGCTGATCGCTCCGGCGGGCATCTATATCCGTCGCCACCTGGATGAAGCACCGGAATTCAAGGAATCCAGCGAGAAGACCAACGCGCCCCTGCGCGACACCTTCGCCCACCAGAAGATGCGCCTGCTGATCGGCGCGGGCAGCGTGATCATGGCGACCGTCTCGGTGTACCTGTCGCTGTACATCCCGACCTATGCCGTCAAGCAGCTGGGACTGCCGGCCTGGTCGTCGTTTGCCGCGATGTCGGTGGCCGGCCTGATCATGTTCATCGGTTCGCCCCTGGTCGGTGCGCTCTCCGACAAGATCGGCCGTACCCCCTTCATGATCACCAGCAGCGCCCTCTACATCGTGCTGACCTATCCGATGTTCGTGTTCCTGACCAACTCCCCTGGCTTCCTGCAACTGCTGTTGCTGCAGACCGTCATCGGCGTGCTCATGACCATGTACTTCGCGGCCATGCCGGCGCTGCTGGCCGATATCTTCCCGGTGGCCACGCGCGGCACCGGCATGTCGCTGGCCTACAACATCGCCGTGACCATCTTTGGCGGCTTCGCCGGCCTGATCATCACCTGGCTGATCGATTTCACCGGTGACAAGCTGTCGGTGAGCTACTTCGTCATCTTCGGTGCTGTACTGAGCCTGATTGCGTCGCTGTCGGCGCGTCTGGTGCTGCGTCTGCGCTGATCTGACCGGCCCGCCGTCGCTGCGGCGGCGGGTCGCCATGCGCTTGATTTTCTTCCTGCTGTTCCCTTCTCCCTCTTCCGTTCTGGCCGCGTTCAAGCTTGCTTGACCAGCAGTGCCATCATTGACTTGCCTCTGCCGTTACCAATAGGCAACAAAAATCATATTGTGTTTGAGCAATGTCGCCATTAGAGTGCAATGCGCATCTATCGCCCGGTATGCCATGAAGATGTCGCCCGACGACATCGCCGAAACCGCCCAATATTCCATCCACAGAGATGACCGCTTCGGCGATGCAATGCCAGGAGCTTGCTGCTGGCCGAGGCGCACTGCCGCAAGGCCATCCATGCCGGACCTCCGTCATCCACTGCGCAGGCCGCCTCCAATGCGCTCTGCCCTTTCCCCTCAGGTCACATCGTGAACATCCGAAATACCAAAGTCGCCACCCAGCTCATGCTGGGCTTTTCCATCCTGATCCTCTTCATGGCTACGCTGGGAGGAACGTCCCTCTACATCATGGGCAAGATCAACGCCCAGTTAGTCGACGTCCAGGGCAACTGGATGCCCAGCGTGACGACCGCGCAAACCATGCTGGCCGAGATGCGGGCGGTCAACCTGGCCCAATACCGCGCCCTGACCGCCGACAATGCGCAGCGCATGCAAGACGCCCGCACCCGCATCACCGCTGCCCTGGGACGCTATACCAAGGCCAGCGAACAGTACCGTCACCTCATCAGCTCGCCCGCCGAACAAAGCGCCTACGACGAGCTGCAAGTCCTGCTGGCCCGTTATATGCAGATCGGCGACCAGTTGCTGCAAAGCGTGGAGCAAGGCAAGGAAGAAGAAGCCGCCAACACCATGAAGGACACGCTCTATCCGGTGCGTACCGCCATGGAAGCCAAGATCCAACAGATCATCAAGATCAACCAGGAAGGCGCGGCGCAGGCGGTCGAGCACGGCCAGGCCAGCTATGCGCAGAGCCACCTCACCATCATCGCCTTCACTCTGGCCGCGGCGCTGGCGGGACTGGGCATTGCGCTGCTGATCAGCCGCCGCCTCACGCGCCAGCTCGGGGGTGAACCGGGCGAGGCGATGTGGCTGTCGGGCCAGATCGCCGCCGGCAACCTGGCAGCGCGACTGGAACTCAAGAGCAATGACAACGGCAGCCTGATGCGCTCGCTGATGATCATGCGCGACCAGCTCAGCGGCCTGGTGGGCCAGATCCAGCATGCCAGCACGTCCATCCACGTGGCTGCCCAGGAGATCGCGCAGGGCAACATCGATCTCTCCCAGCGCACCGAAGAACAGGCCGCCTCGCTGGAAGAAACCGCCTCCAGCATGGAAGAACTGACCAGCACCGTGCAACAGAATGCCGGCAACGCCAAGCAGGCCAGCGGCATGGCCAGCGCCGGTGCGGAAGTGGCGCGCCGGGGCGAGGCCGAGATCGCCGAGGTGGTGACGACGATGCGCGAGATGAGCGTGAGCTCGCACCAGATGTCGGACATCATCAGCGTCATCGAAGGCATTTCCTTCCAGACCAATATCCTGGCGCTCAACGCTGCCGTGGAAGCTGCCCGCGCCGGCGAGAACGGACGCGGCTTCGCCGTGGTCGCCTCGGAAGTGCGCGCGCTGGCCCAGCGCAGCTCGGCCGCGGCCAAGGAAATCAAGGACCTGATCGAAGACTCGGTGGGCCGCATCCGCAGCGGCTCCCAATTGGTCGAAGCGGCCGGCGCGACGATTGCCGAGATCATGCAGTCCAGCGCGCGCACCACCGACCTGATGAAGGAAATTGCCGCAGCCTCCGAGGAACAGAGCGCCGGCATCGGCCAGGTCAATACGGCCATCGTGCAGATGGACCAGGTCACGCAGCAAAACGCGGCGCTGGTGGAAGAAGCGGCGGCGGCGGCGCAGTCCATGATGCAACAGGCGCAAGCGCTCACCACGGCGGTGTCGGTCTTCAAGCTGGATGAGCAGGCACTGCGCACCCTGCCCGGCATGCCCTCCGCGCCCCAGCTGGGGCGGCCATTGACCACGCCGGCGCTGTCTTGATGGCCGCCGCAATAGCGGCGCCGATGCAATGAAAAATGGCCTGGATCATGCGATCCAGGCCATTTGTCTTTTCCCACCACGAGCGGATTGAAACCCGCCCTGACCTGTGAGGCTCAGTCGTCTTCCGCCCCGCCGATGCCCAGTTCCTGGATCTTGCGGGTGATGGTGTTGCGTCCGATGCCCAGGCGCACGGCGGCATCGTTCTTGCGGCCGTGGGTATGCTTCAAGGCGACCTTGATCAGCGCAGCCTCGAACTGGCGGCCGAGGATGTCCATCACCTCGGGCTGTTCAGAGGCCAGCATCTGTGCGGCTTCGGTTTCCAGCAGCGTGATCCAGCTGGCGCTGGGAGCGCCATCGGCCGAGCCAGACGCCACGCCTGGCACAGCCTCGGCATAGGCCATCGGAAGGGCTGCCGCCGAGGCCGGAGCGGCCACGATCTGCGCCGGTTGCGGCGCATGCACGCGTTCTTCCACCAGGTCTTGCGGCAGGTCCTTGATTTCCACGGTCTGGCCGGGGGCCATCACGGTGATCCAGTTGCACAGGTTTTCCAGCTGGCGTACGTTGCCGGGGAATTCCAGTTGGGACAGGAACTGCATGGCCTGCGGCGAGAGCCGCTTGGCTTCCACGCCGAGCTGACGCGCGCTCTGTGCCAGGAAGTAACGGGCCAGGATGGGGATGTCCTCGCTGCGCTCGCGCAGGCTGGGCAGGCGCAGGCGGATCACGTTGAGGCGGTGGTACAAGTCTTCGCGGAACAAGCCTTCACGCACCCGTTGTTCCAGGTTCTGGTGGGTGGCGGCGATGACGCGCACGTTGGCCTTCATGGATTGATGGCCACCGACACGATAGAAGTGTCCATCCGAGAGCACGCGCAACAGGCGTGTCTGCAGGTCCAGCGGCATGTCGCCGATTTCATCGAGGAACAAGGTGCCGCCCTCGGCCTGCTCGAAGCGGCCACGGCGCATGGCTTGCGCGCCGGTGAAGGCGCCGCGCTCGTGACCGAACAGTTCGGATTCCAGCAAGTCCTTGGGAATGGCCGCCGTATTGAGCGCCACGAAGGGCTGGCTGGCGCGCGGGCTGTGCTTGTGCAGGGCGCGCGCCACCAGTTCCTTGCCGGAGCCGGACTCGCCGGTGATGAGCACGGTCACGTTCGATTGCGACAGACGCCCGATGGCGCGGAACACGTCCTGCATGGCCGGCGCCTGGCCAAGAATCTCGGGGGTCTGTGCGGCGCCCTGCTCGATGTCGGTCTCGCGCAGGCTCTCGTCGAGGGCGCGGCGGATCAGCTCGACCGCCTTGTCCACGTCGAAAGGCTTGGCCAGGTATTCGAAAGCGCCGCCCTGGAAGGCCGAGACGGCCGAGTCCAGGTCCGAGAAGGCGGTGATGATGATCACCGGGATGCCCGGATGCTTGGCCTTGACGGTCTGCAGCAACTCCAGCCCGGAAGCGCCGGGCATGCGGATGTCGGAAACCAGCACTTGCGGCGTCCCGTTTTGCAGGGCGGCGATGGCATCGCGTGCGCTGGAAAAACTTTGTGTGGCGAGATTTTCCCGGGCCAGTGCTTTTTCGAGCACCCAGCGTATCGATTCGTCGTCGTCAACAATCCAGATTGGTTTCATAAATCACGTCTTCCTGCGTTGGTCTTGCTGTTGATGCTCCCGCGAGCCAGGTCGCTTCTGGCGCCCTGTCCGCAGCCCCCTTGGATGACGGGATGTCTTCCGTCATGTCGGCTTTGGCGCGCCGCCTGCGGCCATGCTCACGGCAGCGGTATAAGTATTCTGAAATCGGTACAACCTGGCCGGCTGTCGCATTCGATCACGCCCATGTGTTGATGGACGAACGTCTGCGCCAGGGTCAGCCCCAGTCCGCTGCCACCTTCCCGTCCCGACACCAGCGGATAGAAGATTCTGTCCTGGATGTCGGGGGGGATGCCCGGACCGTTATCGATGATATGCAAGTCTAGTGCCAGCCGGTATCGGACCTTGGATAGCGTCACTTGACGGCTCACGCGGGTGCGCAGGATGAGCTCGCCATCGCCGGCGCGGATACGGTCGGCCAGCGCCTGGGCGGCGTTGTGCACGATGTTGAGCACGGCCTGGATCAGTTGCTCCTTGTCGCCGCGAAATTCCGGGATGGACAGGTCATAGTCGCGCTTGATGGTCAGCCCCTGCGGGAACTCGGCCATGACCAAGCTGCGCACGCGTTCGCAGACTTCATGGATGTTGACGTCGCCGACGATGTGCGGATGCCGGTGCGGCGCCAGCAGGCGATCTACCAGGGTCTGCAGGCGATCGGCTTCCTTGATGATGACCTGGGTGTATTCGCGCAATTCCTTGAGGTGCCGCTCGGGCAGTTCCAGCTCCAGCAGTTGCGCGGCGCCGCGGATGCCGCCCAGCGGATTCTTGATCTCGTGGGCCAGGTTGCGGATCAGTTCCTTGTTGGCCTGGCTCTGGTCGAAGATGCGCTCTTCGCGGTCCAGCTTCAATTGCTGGACATTTTCGCGCAGCTCCAGCAGCACCGGCATGTCGGGGTTGTCCAGCGGTGTGACGATGGTGTGGACCTGCAGCGGTTCGCGGTTGGCGCGTTCCAGCACCAGGTCCAGGCGCTTGTCGGCGAACTGGTGTTCGATGGCCTGGTAGAACAGGGCCGAGAGCTCCTTGCCGTTGAGGAAGAGCTCCGAGAGCTTCTGCTGCGAGAGCACCTTGAAGGAGCTCTCCAGCAGGTTCTCGGCGGCGGCATTGGCATAGACGATGCCGCCGGCGGCGTCGAGGATGATCACCGCCGAGGCCAGCAGGTCGAGACCTTCGAGGGAGGGGAACGGAGTCTTCATGGCGGTAGTCGGGGAGCCTGGATTCATGTCGTGGAGCAGAGTCGTTCGTGCGGGAACACTAGCAAGTTTCGGGCGCGCTCCCATGAGGATGCAAGGGATGCACGGAACTCAGGGGGGGACTTGCCTGCGCGCATAAAAAAAGGGGAAGCAAGCTTCCCCTTTTTGTCCGGATGCGGATTCGATTACAGCGAGTAGTACATGTCGAATTCGATCGGGTGCGTGGTCATGCGGAAGCGCTGGACTTCCTGCATCTTCAGATCGATGTAGGCATCGATCATGCTGTCGGTGAACACGCCGCCGCGGGTCAGGAACTCGCGGTCCTTGTCCAGGTGTTCCAGCGCTTCATCCAGCGAGGAGCACACGGTCGGGATCAGCTTGTCTTCTTCCGGCGGCAGGTGGTACAGGTCCTTGGTGGCGGCTTCGCCCGGGTGGATCTTGTTCTGCACGCCATCCAGACCGGCCATCAGCAGGGCCGAGAAGCACAGGTACGGGTTGGCCAGGGGATCCGGGAAACGGGTCTCGATACGACGGCCCTTCGGGTTGGCCACGTGCGGGATACGGATCGAGGCCGAACGGTTGCGGGCCGAGTAGGCCAGCTTGACCGGGGCTTCGAAGCCGGGGACCAGACGCTTGTACGAGTTGGTGCCAGGGTTGGTGATGGCGTTCAGAGCCTTGGCGTGCTTGATGATGCCGCCGATGTAGTACAGCGCGAACTCGGACAGGCCGGCATAGCCGTCGCCAGCGAACAGGTTCTTGCCATCCTTCCAGACGGACTGGTGAACGTGCATGCCGGAGCCGTTGTCGCCAACCAGGGGCTTGGGCATGAAGGTCGCGGTCTTGCCGTAGGTGTGGGCGACGTTCCAGATCACGTACTTCATGGTCTGGGTCCAGTCAGCACGCTCGACCAGGGTCGAGAACTTGGTGCCCAGTTCGTTCTGGCCAGCGCCAGCCACTTCGTGGTGGTGCACTTCGACGGGGATGCCCAGGGATTCGATGATCAGGGACATTTCCGAACGCATGTCCTGGAAGCTGTCGACCGGGGGAACCGGGAAGTAGCCGCCCTTGACGGTCGGACGGTGGCCGGAGTTGCCGCCTTCGATCTCGGCGCCGGTGCTCCAGGAAGCTTCTTCGGATTCGATCTTGACGAAGGAGCCGGACATGTCGGCGCCCCAACGCACGCCGTCGAAGATGAAGAATTCGGGTTCCGGACCGAAGTAGGCGGTGTCGCCCAGGCCGGAGGACTTCAGGTAGGCTTCAGCGCGCTTGGCGATGGAGCGCGGATCGCGGTCATAGCCCTTGCCGTCGGACGGCTCGATCACGTCACACTGCATGAACAGCGTGGTTTCTTCCATGAACGGGTCGATGTTGGCGGTGTTCGGGTCCGGGATCAGCAGCATGTCGGAGGCTTCGATACCCTTCCAGCCGGCAATCGACGAACCGTCGAAGGCGTGACCGGACTCGAACTTGTCGATGTCGAAATGCGAAACCGGCACGGTCACGTGCTGTTCCTTGCCACGGGTGTCAGCGAAACGGAAGTCGACAAACTTGACTTCGTTGTCCTTCACCATCTTCAAAACCTCTGCGGCCGTCCTTGCCATGCGAATCTCCTAAAACGAGGAAGTAGTATAAATTGGGGTGTTGAGCCGTTTTCTGCGACTGGATCTTTGCATTTGATACAACGGTCTTGCGCCGAACTCAGTGGCGGATGATAGCAGATTCCATGCCACCAACCTTTAGGGTGCGCACAGGATGAGATATTTTAGGGAGGACACGGCCTGCGGGCCGATCCCTGCGGTGCAGAGGCCGCAAGCAGATGCATTATTTTAGTGCGTTTTTAGGATGATGCACCATTAAAATGCACAAATGAAAGAAACAAGCTGAATTGCCCTGTTTTGGTGCCTGCGCTTTTCTGGGGCAGCGTTTGCTATCGCAGCAGGCACGCACCAAAGCGGCCACATCAAGCAAGCAAAGCAACCGAAGCAAGCGAGGCCGGGGACGCGCGCCGGTTTGGCTTTAGAATCTGTCCTCCCGGTGCGATTGCCTGTGGCGATGACCTGGGGTGCTTGCCCCGGCCCCAAACAGCGATCCACGATCAACGATACCTGACACTGATACCTGACACTTGATAGCGAACCCAGCATGAGCACTCAAGATATCCTCTCCGCCGCCACCCAACGCGCCGCCGATGCACAGCTCCCCTACCGCGGCGCGGTCACGCCGGCCGAAGCGCTGGCCCTGCTCGAAGGCGACAGCAGCATCAAGCTGGTCGATGTCCGCACCCGCGCCGAGCGCGACTGGGTCGGCGTGGTCCAGATCGCGCCGGCACAGCATCTGGCGGTGCAATGGAATCTCTATCCCGAGGGCAAGCCCAACCCGCAATTCCTGGAACAGTTGCGGGAAGTCACGAACCCCGACGATGTGCTGCTGTTCCTGTGCCGTTCGGGCGTGCGCTCCAAGCATGCGGCCAAGCTGGCGACCGAGCATGGCTATACCCATTGCTTCGACATCCTCGAAGGATTCGAGGGCAACAAGGACGCCGCGGGCCACCGCAAGACCGTCGAGGGCTGGTGCAAGGCGGGCTTGCCGTGGGTGAGCGCCTAAGCTTCGGCTTGACGCTCTCCTAGCCCGGCGTAGCGCTTGCGGCCAACACCTTCTCCAGTGACGTCAACAACAGGGCGATAGCGTCCTGGGTGTCATAGTCGTCCTGCATGGCCTCTTCCAGGCACTCCAGCAGGGCCACGATCTCGTTGCGCTGCATGGTCAGCGCCGCGCCCTTCATCCGGTGCGCCAGCTTGCCCATGGTCGCCAGGTCGCCGGCCCGGTGGGCCTGTTGCAGGGCCGCCAGGTCGTGCTGCGAGGTGCTCAGGAACAAGCGCGCCAGGTCGCGTGCATATTCCTCGCGCGGGGGCAGCGCAGCGCCCTCGTCGCCACATTCATGATCGCACCAGAGCGAGAGCATCTTGCGCAGGTCGGCGGTCTGCACGGGCTTGTCGAGCATGCCATCCATGCCGCCGTCCAGGCATAGCCGCACGTGCGCCGCATCAGCCTCGGCGGAAATGCCGATCAAGGGCGTGTAGGGACGCTGCGGGTCTTGCTGTTCCAGGGCGCGCACCTGACGCGCCACCTCGTGGCCGGGCAGGTCCGGCAGAAAGCAATCCAGCAGCACCATCCCCTGCGGCTGGGCGCGGATCGCCGCCAGCGCGGCCGCGCCGTCGGCCGCCACCTGGACCTGGCAGCCCAGCGATTGCAAGCGATTCTGCATCGCATAACGGATCGTCGCCGAATCATCGACGAGCAAGATCCTCGGCTCACTGCGGTTCATCTTCTGTCTCCTTGCTGGTCTTACAGGTCTTTGATCTGGTATTCGATCTTGAACAGCTCGTTGTCGCTGCGTACGCCCAGCTTGCGGAAGGCCGATTGCTTCTGGCCGCTGATGGTCTTGACGCTGCGGGCGAACTTGTCGGCGATCGCGGTGACCGAGAGCCCATCCAGGCAGCAGCGCAGCACTTCGCGCTCGCGTGGCGAGAGGCTGGGCATTTCCGAGAGCGAATCGCTGGAAGGCGGGCTGCTGCGCTTGCGGCGCGGCGGGCGCGCCTGGGGTTGGCCGCCATCGGGCGCAGCGGTGGGAGTGTCGCTGGCCAGCATCGCGGTCAGTTCGCGCGCCATGGCGGCATTGAGATATTCACGGCCCACCGAAACGGTGCGGATGGCCTGGATCAGCTCGCCCAGCTCCTGCGACTTGCCCACGAAGCCGCGTGCCCCGGCCTTCATCGCCAGGGCCACGGTAGCCGGGTTGTTGTGGGCCGAGGTGACCAGGATCTTGCTGCGGGGGAAGCGCACGCGCAGCGCGCGGATCAGGTTCAGGCCATCGATGTCATTGCTGCCCAGCGAATAGTCGATGAGCAACAGGTCGGCCGGCGAGGCGCGCAGCGCAGTCATCAATTCCTTGCTGGTGGCGAAGCTGCCGACCACTTCCAGATCCGGTTCCTCCGCCAGGCGTGCGGCCAGGCCGTAACGGACCACCGCGTGGTCGTCGAGCAAGGCAATGCGCATCCTCGATGCCAGTGTCCATATCGTGCTGCTCATGCTGCTGTCCCGTCCCCGTTTTTGTCGTGGTGCGCCGACGCTGGCCTCATGCACTTGCGATGCAACGCAGGTGCTATTGTCCTGTAGCATGCGCTTTTCCCGCATAGGAATCGTCTCAAAAAACCGAGGGGAAAGCGGCCTTTATCCTCGAACCTGCATTCTGCCCTCCCACCTGGCAAGAGACTCCCGGATCATCACGGCTTCTTCTTTGCCAATGCATGTATGAATTGGCAACAAGCCCATGGTGCATGGGGAAGAAGATGTTTGCTTCACTTCCCCTGCCCGTCATGACAACCAAAATGCCGGAGCCGGCGTTAAGCCGCCAGAACGCCGGCTGCGCCGCATTACACTTTCTTACAGCCGGGCTCACGGCCTTTGTCCATACTGGCCTCAACAAATGTCGTCGATAACTGCGAGGCTCATTGATGCGCCCGTTACGCCAAAATCCGTCCGCTGCCCCTGCGGCGCGCGCACGTTGCCTGCTCACGCTGGCCCTGCTGGGACTGCTGGCTGGCCAATTGCCCGCAGCGCATGCCGCCACACCCACACCGGCGGCCGCTCCGCTGTCGGAACAGGAACGTGCGCTGCACGTCCTGAACCGCCTGGCCTATGGCCCGCGTCCGGGCGACCTGGAAGAAGTCGAGCGCATGGGCGTCAAGCGCTACATCGACCAGCAATTGCATCCAGAGCGCATCCCCCTGCCGGCGCAACTGCAGGCATCGCTGGCGGCCCTGCCCGGCTTGCAGATGACGCCAGCACAATTGTTCGTGGACTATGGACCACCTTCCTTCGACAAGGAGGGCAGCAAGGAAGAAAAACAGGCCGCCCGCCAGCGCGCCCCGCGCGAGCTGACGCCGCAGTTCCATATGGCGCGGCTGCTGCAGGCCACCGACAGTCCGCGCCAGCTGGAAGAAGTGATGACCGAGTTCTGGGCCAATCACTTCAATGTCTTCGAGGGCAAGGAATGGGTGCGCTACTGGGTGGGTGATTATGAAAAGAACGCCATCCGCCCCTATGCGCTGGGCAACTTCCGCGATCTGCTGGGCGCGGTGGCGCATCATCCAGCCATGCTCTACTACCTCGACAACTGGCTCTCCAGCGGCGCGGACACACGCGGAGCACGCGGGCGCTTCAAGGGACTCAACGAGAACTACGCCCGCGAGCTGATGGAACTGCATACCCTGGGCGTGGACGGTGGCTACCAGCAGGCCGACGTGATCACGCTGGCGCGCATCCTCTCGGGCTGGACCATCGACGTCAATGCGATGAAAGCCGGTGCGGCCCCGTTCTCCTTCGCGGCGCAGCGCCATGACCCGAACCCAAAGGTGTTCCTCGGCAAGCCACTGGCGGCCACCGGCTACCAGGAGGGTGAAGCCGCACTCGACATCCTGGCCAACCACCCAGCGACGGCGCGCTTCATCTCGACCCAGCTGGTGCAGTATTTCGTGTCGGACCAGCCCGATCCGGCGCTGGTGCAGAAGCTGTCACAGACCTTCCTCGCCACGCATGGCGATCTGCGCGCGGTGCTCAAGACCCTGTTCGACAGCCCGCAGTTCTGGGCGCGCAGCAATTACCAGACGCAGTTCAAGACGCCCTACCAGTTCGTGGTCTCAGCCTTGCGGGCCAGCGACATCCCGGTGCGCAACGCCAAGCCGGTCAATGGTGCGCTGGCGCAGTTCGGCATGCCGCTGTATGGCTGGCTCACGCCGGAAGGCTACAAGTATTCGCAAGCGGCCTGGCTCAATCCGGACGCCCTGCTGCGGCGGATCAACTTTGCCGGCAACCTGGTCAATGGCAAGTCGCCGATTGCCCGGCCCGAGGGCGAAGCGCCTCCTTCGAACGCAGATGCGCGGCCCGTGGATGCGCAGCAGTTGCTGCGCACCCTAGGTCCAGCGGTCGCGCCGCAGACTGCAGCCAAGATCCTGGCCGCCCCAGAGAACGTGCAGGCTGGCCTGATCCTGGGCGGCCCCGATTTCATGAAACGCTGATCCCTGTCCGAGGACTTCCATGAACCGTCGCGATTTCATCCGCTACCTGGGCGCCGCCACCGGCGGCGCCATCCTGGTGCCGATCGGCCTGTCCGGCTGCGCGGTCGCTCCCACCGGCGACAAGAGCATCAGCCGCGCCACCCCAGCGCGGCTGGCCTATGGCTCGCCGGCGCCCAGGGCGCACGCCAACGGCGATGGCGCGCCACGCATGATCGTGGTGTTCCTGCGCGGCGCGGTCGATGGCTTGAATGTAGTGGTGCCGCATGGCGATCCGGAGTATTACCGCGCCCGCCCCAGCATCGCCGTGGCGCGTCCCGGCCAGGCCAATGGCGCACTCGACCTGACCGGCTACTTCGGCCTGCATCCGGCCCTCGCGCCGCTGCTGCCCTACTGGGAAAGCGGCCAGTTGGCCTTCGTGCATGCCTCTGGCTCACCCGATGGCTCGCGCTCGCACTTCGAGGCGCAGGACTACATGGAGACCGGCACGCCCGGACAGCACACCACCCGTGACGGCTGGCTCAATCGCCTCATGGGCTACCTGCCGCCGTCGGAATCGCCCCTGCAGGCGCTCAATGTGGGCGACGCCACGCCGCGCATCCTCAGCGGCCACAATGTCGTGGCCAACCTGCAGAGCGGGCGTGCCGCCACGCGTCCCGGCCTGATCGACCAGCCGCGCATGCTGCAGGCCTACAGCCCGCTCTATGAGGGCGACGATGCCATCGCCAAGGCCTACCGCGACGGCATCGCCGCGCGCCGCGAACTGATGGCCGAGATCAACAGCCAGGAACAGCAGATGGCCAACAACGGCGCGCCGCTGCCCAATGGGCTGTCGATGGATACGGCGCGGCTGGGCCGCTTGATGCGCCATGATCCACGCATCCGTCTGGCCTTCCTGGCGGTGGGCGGCTGGGACACCCACATCAACCAGGGCAATGGCACTGGCCAACTGGCTGGACGACTCTCCCCGCTGGGTGCAGGGCTGGCCACGCTGGCCCATGAGCTGGGGCCGGCCTTCAATGACACGGTGATCGTGGTGATGTCCGAATTCGGCCGCACCTTCCGCGAGAACGGCAATGGCGGCACCGATCATGGTCATGGCAATGCGCTGTGGCTGATGGGGGGCAATCTGCGCGGCGGCAAGATCTATGGACAGTGGCCGGGCTTGAACCAGGCGGCCTTGAACGAGGGGCGCGATCTGGCCATCACCACTGATTTCCGCGCGGTGCTGTGTGCGCTTTCGGAGCGGCATATGCGCATTCCGGACCAGGCATTGGAGAAGATCTTTCCCCAATATGCTAACGGGGCCAAAGGGGTGCCCAACCTCTTCGTATGAAATAAAACGGCGCCGGCAATTCGTGGCGTAAAAAAACCGTATCGATGGATACGGTTTTTTTACTCGCGAACATCAACTGCCGAAGTTCACTCCACTTCGGCAATCCACGCTGCTTGGATCGCCTCCAGGATGCGCTCACCGGAACGGTTGGGATCATCGTCAAATCCGTCCAGCTCCATTACCCAGCGATGCAGGTCGGTGAAGCGGATGGTCTTGGGATCGATCTCGGGAAACTTGTCGTAGAGTTCCTCGGCGATCTGCTGGGTATCAGTCCATTTCATGTCGGTCTCCACGGCGCAGTGTGCGCCGGACGTGGTCCTCAGTGCATCAGTGAATCAGTGATTTTCCGAGGCGTGGTTGATGGTGTACTTGGGGATTTCGACGGTCAGGTCGTCTTCGCCCAGCACCACCTGGCAGGACAGGCGCGAGGTGGCTTCCAGGCCCCAGGCCATGTCCAGCAGGTCTTCTTCCTTGTCGGTCGGATCATCGAGGGTCTCGAAGCCTTCGCGGATGACGACGTGGCAGGTGGTACAGGCGCAGGACTTTTCGCAGGCGTGTTCGATGTCAATGTCGCTGTCCAGCAGCGCATCGCACAGGGTCTTGCCGGCGGGGGCGTCGATCACCGAGCCTTCGGGGCAGAGGACCGGATGGGGGAGGATGACGATCTGGGGCATGGTGGCTCTCGGGTCTTGTCTACAGTGTTCAGGTCAGGAAGCCGCTCAAGCGACTTCATCCAGTTTCTTGCCGGCCAGCGCGGCGTGGACGCTGCGGTCCATGCGGCGGGCGGCGAATTCCTCAGTACCGTGCGCCAGCGCATCCACCGCAGCCTTGATGGCGAGGTGGTCGGTACCTTGCGCAGCGGCGCTCACCGCCTCCACCTGCGCTTCAATGAGCTTGCGCTCGTCTTCGGACAACAGCGCGGCGTCCGCCTGCAGCGCAGAGCGCGTCGCCAGGACGATGCGTTCGGCTTCGACCTGTTCTTCACGCAGGGCGCGGCGTTGCATGTCTTCGTCAGCCGAGCTGAAGGATTCTTGCAGCATGCGGGCGATTTCGTCGTCGCCCAGGCCGTACGAGGGCTTGACGGTGATGGACGCTTCCACACCCGAGGTCATCTCGCGCGCCGACACGGCCAGCAAGCCATCGGCATCGACCTGGTAGGTCACGCGGATACGCGCCGCGCCAGCAGCCATCGGGGGAATGCCGCGCAGCTCGAAACGGGCCAGCGAGCGGCAGTCGGCCACCAGCTCGCGCTCGCCCTGCACCACGTGAATGGCCATGGCGGTCTGGCCGTCCTTGAAGGTGGTGAATTCCTGGGCGCGTGCGCAGGGGATGGTGGAATTGCGCGGGATGACCTTCTCGGCCAGGCCGCCCATGGTCTCGATGCCCAGCGACAGCGGGATCACGTCCAGCAGCAGCCAGTCGTCGCCCGGTGCGCGATTGCCAGCCAGCAGATTAGCCTGCACCGCCGCGCCCAGCGCCACGACCTTGTCGGGGTCGATGTTGGACAGCGGGTTGGTCTTGAAGAACTCACCCACGGCGCGGCGGATATGCGGCATGCGGGTGGCGCCGCCGACCAGCACCACACCGTCGACATCTTCCACCGTCAGGCCGGCATCGCGCAGGGCTTTGCGCACCGGGGCCATGGTCTTGGCCACCAGATGCTGGGTGATCTCGTTGAATTGCGCAGCGGTGATCGACAGATGCACTTCCTCGCCGGACCTGAGCACGGCATCGATCTGCACTTCGTCCTTGGTGGAAAGCAGTTCCTTGACCTCGCGGGCCTTGACCATCAAGAGGCGCGTATCTTCATCCGACAGTGGTTGCAGTTGCGCTTCCTGGCTGATCCAGCAGAACAGCCGGTGATCGAAGTCGTCGCCTCCGAGGGCCGAATCGCCGCCGGTGGCCAGCACTTCGAAGACACCGCGCGTGAGCTTGAGGATGGAGATATCGAAAGTACCGCCGCCCAGATCATAGACTGCGAAGACGCCTTCCGATGAGTTGTCCAGGCCATAGGCGATGGCTGCAGCCGTCGGTTCGTTCAGAAGACGCAGCACATTCAGGCCTGCCAGCTGAGCGGCATCCTTGGTGGCCTGGCGCTGGGCATCGTCGAAGTAGGCCGGAACCGTGATGACGGCGCCGACCAGGTCGTCGCCCAGGGCGTCTTCGGCAGTCTGACGCAACGTGGCCAGGATCTGGGCCGACACTTCCACCGGGCTCTTCACGCCGGCCACGGTCTTGATCTGCACCATGCCGGGCTGGTCCTGGAAGTCGTAGGGCATGTTCTCGGCGTGGGCAATGTCCTTGAGGCCGCGGCCCATGAAGCGCTTGACCGAGACGATGGTGTTGCGCGGATCGGTGGTCTGGGCCGCCTGCGCCTTGTAGCCGATGTTGGCGTGACCATTGGGCAGGTAGCGCACCACCGACGGCAGCAGCACGCGGCCGTCGTCATCGGCCAGCACTTCGGGAATGCTGTTGCGCACGGTGGCCACCAGCGAATTGGTGGTACCCAGGTCGATACCGACAGCCAGGCGACGCTGGTGCGGCGCGGTGGACATGCCCGGTTCGGAAATCTGCAGTAAAGCCATAGGAATTGGACTCGTCGTGGAGCGGTGTTGAGCGATGTGACTCGCTGTTATTCAGGTAAGGCCATCCGGATGCCCAGGCCGATGAAGGCACAGCCTGCCAGGCGGTTCAGATGGACGGACGCCGTGGCGCGGCGGCGGAAATAGGCGCCGACCGCGCCGGAAAAAAGTGCGATGGCGCTGAAGATGGCAAAGGCCTGGACGATGAACACCAGCGCCAGCACCAGCATCTGCAAGGCTTCATGACCCGCTTCGCGCTGCACGAACTGCGGCAGGAAGGCGATGAAGAACAGCGTCACCTTGGGATTGAGCATGTTGGCCAGCACGCTCTGCCAGTAGATGCGACGCAGCGGTACTGCGGCCACGCCCTGCCCATCTGCGGCCAGCGCCAGGCCCGCCGAGGCCGAGCGCAAGGTACGCACGCCCAGATAGGCCAGGTAGGCCGCGCCCGCATATTGCAAGGCGTGGTAGGCCGGCGGATAGGCCTTGATCAGGGCCGCAAAGCCCAGCACCGCCAGCAGCGTATGGAACACCAGTCCCGAGCAGAAGCCGGCGGCAGCCACCAGGCCGGCCTTGCGGCCCTGGGCGATGCCGCGCGTAAGGACGTAGAGGTTGTCCGGGCCGGGGGCCAGGGTCAGCGTCATCGCGGCCAGCAGGAACAGGATCAGGTCAGGCATGGGCGGCTCCCGAGCTCAGCCTTCGATCAGGGCGAAGGCATCACCGATTTCAGCGCCGAACTTGTCGAGGAACATCAGCTGGCGCACCAGCTTGCCGGCCGCGGCGTAGTCGCCGGCATCGAGCAGCGCTTCGATGCGACCGATCTCGGCCTTCTTCTCGGCCAGCAGTTCGGTGTTGAGCTGTTCCAGGGCGTCGATGTCCTTGGCCGCCTTGGCGTCATCAAGGGTCTCGCGCCATTCCATCTGCTGCATCAGGAAGGCCGGGGCCATGGCGGTGTTGGATTCGGTCTGCAGGTCCACGCCGTGCAGTTCGCACAGGTAGCGCGCGCGCTTCAAGGGATGCTTCAGCGTCTGGTAGGCCTCGTTGGCGCGCGTGGCCCATTGCATCGCCACGCGTTTTTCGGCATCGCTGGCGTGGGCGAACTTGTCCGGATGGGCCTGGCTCTGCACGCGATGGAAAGCCCGCTCCAGCGCCTTGAGGTCGATGGCGAAGCGTTGCGGCAACTGGAACAGGTCGTAGTGGTTTTGCATGGCTGAAAAATAAAAAGCCTGTCGGACTGCAACAGGCTTGGCACATCAGGGACGGCGCGGTGACCGGGCGGCCCCGCATGGAGCGATCACGAGGCTGTCACAAGGCTATCACGAGCCGGCTAAGCACTGGCCGCCCGCACCGCAAGGCCGGCGCGACGGCATCGACAAGGATCAGGAGTGCGGCTCAGATGCGGAAGCTTTCGCCGCAGCCGCACTCGTCCTTGACGTTGGGGTTCTGGAACTTGAAGCCTTCGTTCAAACCCTCGCGGGCAAAGTCCAGCTCGGTGCCATCGATGTAGGGCAAGCTCTTGGGATCGACGAAGACGCGCACGCCATGCGACTCGAAGACGGTGTCTTCGGACGATTGTTCATCCACATACTCCAGCTTGTAGGCCA